>JGI24158J21664_10004843_pt1 | contig 17434 bp, 7 predicted proteins | sample Ectturendosymbi3_FD_21664 | JGI IMG/M metagenome (IMG submission 21664)
GAGCTTTTCATGCTAGATGTTACCAGGGGCGGATCCAGCTGGTAACGCTAGGGGGGGGGGGAAATTTCAGTAATATTTGGTAGTCGCTTCTCATAACGGCTTCGCCACTGCAAGAGAGATGAAGTATAGGTTACTTCACAGCATTAGTGCGACAAAACAGACGACAGATTGGCCCTACTGTATATCACGAACAATGAAACAATTCGAACATACCAAAAGACTTATTAAGAATTGGTTTGATTTGTTGTTTTCCGAATTGTGCAAAATCATGGTGAATAAATTTGCATTCGTATGTTTTAGGGGGCCGATCGCCCAAACGTCCCTCCTGGATGTTACACATAGCCAAGTTGATGATGAAACAGAGTTTGGTATGATTTCATTGATTCTAATATTTTTTATAAATTTTAGCTTCGATAAAATGATTTTTGGTATATTGCAAGTTTCTAGAGACCGCGAAAGATGGCTAGCTGCCTTTGTCCGACATTTCACCCTGCGTGGCATACTGTAAGAAAGATCACTGTCTTGAAACAATGAGAGTTTAACAGCTGCATGTGTGAGAAGCCACAGTACAGCCATGATTTGTTTCGTGCTAAAATATAATTGGCTTAGTTGTAACGGTGTTTGTCAGTTGTCACGTATTCAGAAACAGACAGAGTAAAATTTAAAATCCTAGAAAGTTACATTTACAGGCAAATCTCTGCGAAGTTTTTGCCGAAGACATAAAGCAGCACTACTGTGGAGACTTAGTTTTAGGATGGGCAGTTTGCTGTTCGTGAAGTCTAGCAGAATTATTCTTTTACACGTGTGCAAACAAGCTACTATTTTGATTAACAGAAGTGTCAATTAATAGTCTATCAGTATCAAATTGTCGGCTAGTCTTGAAGGTCAATATTACTTATTGCCAAGTTCGTGACTTTTATTGTAACAGCAGATGCCGATATGTATGTTCACGCTGTACGTTTGTCAATGTTTGGAATGACGATCATGTTGCTGAACTATGGTGCCGTGTTCAACGGCGCAACTAGAGTTTTAAGCCAGGGGTGAAAACTAAGTTGAAAGGGGCCTACTGGCCACTCTAAGGGCCGAGTAGCCAACACTCAGAAAACAACTTTAGAAATGATGGTGAATCCGCATGTGGATGGCGATAGTGAAACCCTACATCACCCGAAAATACTTCAAAAAACGAAAAAAACAACCTACTGAAAACCAAAGGAATAACAAAACCGAAATATAAGCTAAGTGCCGGCCTGTTTTTTACATTTAGCTTGCCAAGGGGTGGTTCACCCCTCTGCCTCCCTGTCAGTTACGCCACTGAGCGTGTTCAGTAACAAATTTAAATTAATTTGCAATTAATCTGTAAGGATAAAGCAGTGTATGATTAGTTTTGCTTTCAAAACACCTCTGACACACAAGAATGGGTATTTGTATTTATAAAACTTCACTTCCGCATCAACCCGATGATAATACTGATTTCACACCAAGCTGCCCACCACACTTTACAACAAAATTGCGCCCATGGGTAGAGCCAGAACCGTCATGAGAAAGTCTACAATAGTGGGGCTTTACGTTTGTGCAAGGAGGCTTGACATTATAAAATTTGACAAAAACTCCACTGATTTATATTGTTTCATATTTCAATTTGGGAGGGCTTGGAGCTTTGTTTGGAGGGGGATAAGCCCACCAAAGCCCCCCGTGGCGACGGGACTGGGTAGAGTGCGGATATAAAGCCCTAGTACGAGAATTAAGCACATTTGACAAGGTTCGATAGTTAGAATTTCAAGTTCATTCTAACGAGAGCAATTGTTTGCCAACAATGAGATTCATAAACCATTTCTACTGAAATCTCGAGGGCAGGGAGTATCTAGGAAAAACTGCACAACCTGCCCAAACACCATAGCGCTGGACCCCGAGGGGCACGGGGCCCAGTGCAGCTGCATCGGCTTAAGGCCGGCCCTGTTCGTATGTGCCCACACATAGAAAGCCTCAGCTATCCAAGTAGGACTCTTCAAAACTTGCAAAAACGGTTGCAGTCTTTTCAAAAAAGCACAAGATTTTCTCAATAGCTGTTATATTCCGTATTAGGAAATGAAGATTTTTTCGAAGTGATCAGCATACAGAGGCACTTGACTCTATGAGCTTAATTCCAGCGACAAGAGCAACAACGATTTAGAAACAACTGTTTACGTGCCACGAACGTAAGTGACACCAATCGTGAGTGTGCAATTAAAACGATTGGCGAATACTGTGTATCGATACACATACACCAACATAAATGCTGATTATTATTTGCAAAAAGACCTTGTCATCGGTTTTTACTCTTTAAGTTTACAAGTAGGTTTAAGCTCTTAACCCAAGGAACTACTTTCCCGAGCAGGGGCGGATCCAGCCAGTAAGTTTAGGGGGGCGATTTCAGTATTATTTGGCAGTCAAGTCTCATTACGGGTTCACTACTGTGAACCCGTAGAGCGATTGTCCCACTGGATCCGCCCCTGTCCCAGAGTGGGCACTGGTTCCGTCGAAGGAAAGCTCTATAGGGGTACGCCTTGGAATGAGAGTTGATCCGCTGTAAAGAGTTGTGCTGTTGGAGAGAAAACTAAAAAGCAAGCCCAGAGCCACGGGGGGGGCAGGGGTAGTGCCCCCGATTTTCGTGTCCCCACAAATTTTGTTGTGCCCCAAAAAAATTGTTTTAAACGTATAATAATAAGCAAAACCTTGCCCCTCTGAAAAGGTATTTTGCCCCATAAACCTTCAAACCTGGCTATGGGCCTGGAAAAAACACAACACAAAATTTTATTTGCGGTGAAAGCAGAGCCCAGCAGGCAGAATTCTCGAACCCTCACAGCAAACCTCGAGCCTCCAGTTACTCGAAGATATGCAAAGTGATTTCTGCAAACTCAGCTTTCCAGAAAAGTTTAGATTGTGCTGAAGCGAAAGACAAACTTAAAAACCTAGCAAGAAAAATAAAAGGCCTTCGCCGAAAAAATTGCTTTCCCTTTTATAGCGCGACTCGAAGTGCGCGTTGACTCATCACCACGTTGGTTGAAACCGGTCGTTCAGTAGTTGGCGTGAGTTTTGCTTTTCGGCTTTCGTATGAGTCCAGCTCCATGGTTAAAATTTAAGTTTGAGACTACTATTCTTGTGTTTTCTCTAAATCTTGCTTTAATTATTCACCATTTCACTTATGAGACTTGTTTGCAATTTACAGGGCTGAAGATGTGTAAAATAAGTGAAACTGATTCAGGCCCGTAACGTAACCAGGTTTTAAGGTTTAAGGGGGGAAAAATGCAACTTTAGGAAGGCAAGATTTTTGCTTTTATTATATGTTTAAAACAAATTTTTCAGGGCACAACAAAATTTGGGGGGCACAAAAATGTTGGGGGGAATTGCCCTAGAATGATCCCGTGGCTATGGACCTGAACTGATGGCCTAGTAAAACAATTTGCTTATTGATTCGACTGCGTCACTTTTGTGGAGACTTGTTGTTGGAATGCAACCGATAGGTTGAGGCATCGGGACGGTCTCAGACCATATCTATTCGCTATCTACCTCGACGAACTCTCAGTTCTGCTGGGCTCGGCCAGAGTGAGATGGACTGTGGGTAACATGACTGTGGACCACCTGATGTTTTCTGATGATATATGTGTGCTTGGCCCTAACGTCAGTGCTCTTCAACGCCTTCTGAATAACTGTGGTGATTATGTTGCTGACCATGAAATTGTCTTTAGTAGTTACAGACAGCCGGTATAGTATTTACCCGTAAAAATATGAACAGGGTGCTACACCAGTTGTCTAGCTGAATGGCATAGGCGTTAAGTTTACTGAACGACTCAAATATCTTGGTGTGTTACTTCATATATGTAACGCTTATCCTTGTGTGCTTTGACTAATCCCTGTGATATGGATCATGTGTCTGAGCCAACCGAATAAATATACATAAAAGAATCAAATAGAAATAAAGGATGGCAATGACGTTCAGAGACGAGTGAAAACACTTTATTTTGTGGCAAACAAACTCAAAAGAACCTTTCCGCAGTTGTCTACTGCAATTAAAACACTTTTTCGGGCCTATTACATGCTAACGTATGCCTGCCTGTGGCGCAAGGACGCACAGTCTGGTACTAAGCGTCTCCAAGTTGCCTACAACAAAACCGATTGTATTACATCCCAAGGGATGTAAGTGTTCGCCCACAACAAAGTACCAATTTCGCCAGGAAATTTGATTGCTTGATAAGCAACAATGTGTATGCTTTTGTTCAACGATGTGCATCTTCATCTAACTTTTATATCCGCTCACTTCATTTTTCTGATGTCTTTTCCAAATCGCCACTTTTCTCCTTCTGTGTAACGCTTCTTTATGAGAATGATCGAATGCAGTCGTTATTTGTGCGTTGTTTGAGTGTCTGTTCATTTTGAGTACTGTCTGTGTGTATCATCTAACACTTTCTTGCGATGTGTTGTGTCCAAACATGTTTGTATACTTGTGTTCTTTGACTAACCCCTGTGATATGGATCATGTGTCTGAGCCAAAGGAACAATTAAAATCGAATAAATTATAAAAGTAACCTTATAAATATGATGTTCTCTGAAGAAACATCGAAGGAAAGCACGTTGTGTTGTCAGACTATACGTTTTGTTTCAGCAAGAGAAAAAAAACCAGATGAAAACAACGCTTGTTTTTGTATACATCGCGATGTCTCCTCGATTTGCGTAACTCAGGTAAAAGAGCTTTGGTTTCGAAACCACAAGCCAACATTGATTTTATCCTCCATGACGTTTCAATCAAAGCAAATGTAGCAGAGAAACTTACACATCATATTCTTTGTTGCCTGTAGGAAACATGCCAAGAAAGTGTATTTTTCAAATGCGCAAGCACTGCTGTTTCTGATGTGCTGTCCATTATATTTAACGACACCACCGGCAAAAATCTTTAAAACGTCAGATTAGCTTGCGATTCCAAAGTCGAGCGAAACAACACCGAACTATTTTTGCACAGGGAAACAAGTCTAATTGCATCGTACACATTGAAGTTTTACAAGAAAAAGCTTGGTTTTACGATGTGTTGTGAGAGCTTTGGTCACTATATAATTTATTCCTGGAAGCAAATTCCAACCTGACCCAGCTGGGAAATGAGAACACAAAGTTTAATAACTTCTACCCGAAGTGAGATTCATGGAAATATGATTTTATTTTCAGTTTGTCCTTCCGTTAAAAAAATGTATTGATAGCGGAAGATGTAGCTTTTCCAAAGAAACGGATAGCTCAATCACAAAGCAGACTGTGAAAACCTTCAATATTAATTTTCTTTGTTACCAGATAAACTAAGTATTGCACCTTAGTGTTTTTGTAACAACCGCTGTTATGCCGTGGAGCCTTCTTGTCTGCAATCATCTTATTTTTCGTCACGTGTTGCCGTCGACTTGCATCAGGCTAAGTGTGATCACGACTTTCTGCTTGATTCGAGCGCGCGAAACCGGACTGTCTACGCCCGTGCTTGGCGCTCGAGGCATCTGCTGGTGACGAGATTCTCGGCAAGTGAGCACTTGAGTTATATCTAATGGCAGCCGGATCAAATGTCAGTGCGTAAGTGCTAAAACTCATGTTCGTCTTTCGAACTGCGAGGCTCACACAGAAATTTTAGTTTGTATTGGTTGCTGGCTAAAGTCTTCATTGTTGGGATAACGATAAACAGAGATATATCAATAAACAGTTCACTCAACGAAGTTCATGCGAGGACAAGAATGTTTGGGCAAATGCAACGATAGCACGTGATAAACGGCATAAGGTAAAGTTGAATTGCAGTAGTCTAAGTGAGGCAGAAAGTCACTGAAGGTTGCTAAAGCATCTAATGCATCATGTGGGTTAATTCAACCATGCAAAGTTGGCAAACGTTTTCGCTGAAGGACAAATTTTTGCAGACAGGATCTTGCAGTGGGGAAAAACTTTAGTTTTCACTATGACTGTTGGATTGTGATCATAACACTTATTTTTCTCAGAGAAAAAGACTCAGGTGTATATGAAACCTTATGAGAAAGTTACAGATACGGAGATCTGCAAAAAATCTCTTTGCGGTTGCAAGAAAATCAAGCTGCCTGCAGTTACGATGTTTTGAAGTAAATGAAAAACATGATTTACACACATCTGAAAGATTAGTTATTTATGATAACAACATTTTTGGAAGAATTTACACAACTCAGTGGCATTGAACAGTTTACTTGGCCGGACGTTGACATGGCAGCAACTTAAATTTTGTTAATGGTTAAAGACTTGCGAGGCATCGTCACGCAAAGAGCGGATATAAGCATAACATATTTGAGTAAGGTTTATTCAGCATGAACGTTGAAATGCAAGTCAGCTTACAGAGAGAGTGCACCTATGCAGACCAGCTCTGGTCGCAACGCAGAAAATTGCGCTACGATCATTTGCAAAATTTCTTCTCATATTTGGCCGGTATGAAATTTAGGACTGCAAATGATTCTTGCGCATTTCTGAGCTCATACACGTTTCTAAAGACGGGAGAAACTTTAACGTGCGTGTTTCAAGCTCACTCAGTATATGCCATCGCCGTTTGTGTTTTGAGGGAGAATGAATTCAGACATCATGTCCCCTTGTAGCATACTGAAGGTGTAATATGCCGCCATCCCCAAAGGTTTGTATGCGCTTGTCCGCCAATCACGTCGTGGTAAGAGAACGATCTCTCCGTAGCTGAATCCAGACAAAGTTATTGTTTGAACAAGCGTGATAAGTTTTAATACATGGTTGGCGCCTTGTGCAAATTAATAGCTCACTCCAAAAAGATTTCTAGGAAGCTTGCAAGAAAATGATGCCTTGCTAATTAATAGCAGGACTTCAATGTTTGTACGTAGGAAGCTGAAAATACAACAGTTTTGTTATCAACAGTTTTGTTTTTTTATAATACGATCTCCAGACATTTCGTCCTTTGTTGTTTTATCGGTAGAGCACATAGCCGAGCCACAGCTGCCGTTACCAACTTTCTGTCACCTTTGATAAATCAAATATCGTTTCATGGTCCCACAAATATTAAATTGCACAATACGCAAAAGATTTGGTGTCTTTGTCAATTATCCGCTTCTAGAAACGTTTGCCAAAACACGTAGCACTTTAACAGGCAGGCAACTTGTTTTACATGTTTCGCAAAGCGGATGTATATTGCAGTATTTCATTTTTGTGGATGCCGAGTATACAGTACTACAAACATATTGCAGTAGTCTGGGTGATGAAAGGGCTCTGTCAGTCTTGAGTAACCTAGTGCTGTTGCAGGTTAGAGTTGCCAATGGCGTGCGCAATCATATAAATATGATCCTTGAAAGAGAATCTCGTCTCAGTGGTGTTTTAACAAACATGGTTGCCTCAAAAATTACAATTGACAGCAACGGTCTTTCCTTTCTCGTGCCACCGCATTTGGTAGTCAAACTGATTGTGCTCCTTGAGCAGGTTATGAAAGCTACTTGACGGAAAATAAAACTTCTTCTGGGCTTGCGGCGACTTTCATAAAGCTCGTTTGAGGCCTTTACGTTGCGTTGAGTGCACGTAAATGATAATATTTGTGCTGGCCACATTATCTTGGCAGGAAACGTCCTGTAAATGCTACAGGATAGGTTTGCCGAATTTCGAAGGCGGAAATTTTCACTGCTGTAGGATTGAAATTTTTATTTAGCCAAAGTTCGTCATTGAAATTACCAGTTCCGTGTATTTATTTTTGTCCAATGGACTGTCTTACTGAAGAACATGCGGCAGATCGATACTGTTTGCGGCAAAGACAACGTCGGGAGAAGCGAAAGACAGTTGCAGCCAACCTGCCAAACTGAAAGTGGTTCTCACTTTAAATCAAATTGCAAAGTCTTAAGCGCTAGGTGAGAAGTCAATTAAGCATCAAATTCGAGATGGTTTGCGTCAAATATCGTTTTTCTAATGGAGTCTAAAAGCGAGAATTTTAGTTCTTGTTAAAAATTTTAGTTCAGAAATAAATTCTTGTTTGTATAACTTATTTCAAGTTTTTGGCACGTAAAGGAAATTTTGCGTCGTTTGTTTGAGTGTGATCGATTGAGTACACAATAAAAAGTCAATAAAAAGTCTCAAAATATTAGGTGTTAGAAAATGAGAACACAAGGCTTTAATACAACCTCTGAAATAAAGTGATATTTACCCTTTTTCTTCAGACCAGCAGCTAACTTCGTGATAGAAACGACGTGATACATGGCAAACAATAAAAAATTTTGTTTATTGAAGATTTGAACAACTGAAAGTAGATGCATTTTTACTGAAAGTTGGGTAGTTTTTTAAGTACAGCTCAGAGTTAGACCGAAGAAGGTATTTTAGCTCCTGTTTCAGAAAGCAAAATTACATTCATCCAATGGATATACTGTATATATATCTCGTTTGTTCTCAGATGTCTCTGAGCTGCACGTACGTGTTGCTTTTCAATTTCAAAAAATTTACGCTATAGCAATGCACTGCTTTAAGTTTCCATGATATCTACATTTTATTATAAATGCATATAAATGGACCAGTTGACGATGAGTAGTAGAGGCAGAAAAGAATCGCAGAGTGCAAAAAATTAATATATAAGAAGAAAAATAAAAGCTAACAAAAATGTTTTGTATCTTAACGTTTGGAGATACGCACATTTTGATAAATATCCAAAAATTCTTACAAGAAAATAATTAATTAATTATAAATCAATGTTTTTGTCTTACTAGATCAAAAACAATAAATTTCACACGATATGATCAACTATAAATTTGGAACGGGCTATCTATTCCAAAAACAATCTCAGTTTTCATTTAATCCAAACACTTCTCTTTCATACATCTAATAATATTCTCTTTGGAGTATTTACGGTGAAGCAAGTGAGGCACTTGCCTCAGCCCCACCATTTTCCGAGGCGCTTTCAAGAGTTTAATGTAACGATTAACATACTGAAACTGTATTGTCTGCACAAGTTACATCAGTACATATTTCTTTAAACTGATTATGTGGTTGACTTAAGCCATGCCACTGTTTCCAGCACAATAACATATCCTATGCATGGAGTTCTACAGCGTTTTCCTCCTGCTGGTCAAGCATTGTTCTTGACTTTCATTAATGACTTGCCTTGTCCGTGGAAGTAGTACTTTGTTGATGTTGTGGTGGAGCTGTCACCTGCTAAACGCCTAAATTGATTTGGAAAAATCAGTTTATTGCAAAGACCTTGCTTGTATTCAAAACTAGATGGCAACAACAATTCAACAGATAATTTTGAAAATCTTCATGCTTTTTTCCAAAGACTTAACTTCCCAGCTGAAAGATTAAACCAATGCTTGAAAATTTACAAAAATTTTATCGACATCACTCCAAGACAGGACACGCGTATGACATACTTTACAAAAAATGGTTAACACCCTTGGTACCCTACATTTATTTGTTGCTTTATCTCAGATTCAAGGTTCATAGCTAATGGAATAACAGTAGTAAACAAATATACAAGGTTCAACTTCATTATAGTCGGCTTTTGTACTCCCTTTGCAGTATGACGAATGTTCTGCGACGTCCATTTCCGCTTGCTTACGCAGGGGTCATGTGGCTACTTTCGTAGTGAATGCTGCATTAATGGCATTGTGAACCTTTCCCTTGCACCCACCCATCAATGCCGAGCACGAGACTGGACAGGCCGCAAGCACCGTTTTCCAAATCTTCGCTATGACTCGACCGGGAATCAAAAGTATAGCCTACCATGCAGGCAAACAATATTTGGCAAGAATAACACTGAAGAAACACGTGCCAACAATTGCAGCAGTCTCTCATATATAATGCATAAGTTTGCATGGGTCAGAAATGAAGACTTCAACAATAGGTGTGAAAAGCACCAGACATTCGAACTGAACGAAAGCAGGTGTTTCGTTAAAATGTACACTGTTGAACAACATGCAAGCATCAACCTTTAATGTTCCGTCTTGTTCAAAGGCTTGAAAGGAAAAGTACACAAGCTGCTTTTTCACGTATTTAAAAAAAATTCGTGTTCCTCAACATCATCACATAGAGCAGCCAGAAATCCGACTTCACGCCAAATAGTTCGGCGTTTCAAACGTTTTACCCTCCATCCGGCCCAACCTTGACCCGGACGTTTGAGTTGTTTTTCTTTTTTATAATCTTTGCTACACTACTTAAACCCATCGACAAACAAACATTGGGTTTTGGGTTTCAGGCGGACCATATACTTTACAGCGAAGTTTGAAAAAAAACATTAATTTTATTATTTGTTGGTTGTTTAACAATACGCATTTACTGACAGCTCTTCTCGGTTGGTTTCGTTGGCATAAACAGGGATGTAGTGCTAAAAAAGAGGTGTGGGAATGCCGTTCCCACCCCACTACATCCCTGATTTAGGTTAAAGCCAAAGTCTAACACCACATATTGCTCAGATGCCCTCACACGCAAAATGCTCCTTTAGTTCTCGCAATCCGCTACACGCAGAAATTGAAATGAAAATCTAAATCTTCAAGTAACGGTGCTATAGTGCGAAAAAGTGTGGACGCCATTTCCAAGCGTTCCCACACCACTGCACCCATGGGTATAAAATATTTGAATAAAAGTTTGAAAACTCAGATTAAATTGTAAGATTTCCGCCGTCCGTCGTAAATGCTGCTTCGGTTTGTCGCAAAGTGCTGGCCACCCTGTGGTCACGACCAGGGATTTTTAAGATTTGACTTTGCTGACCGCAAAGACATGTTGAGAGACCGCAACTATTTTATATGAATACCGCGATGTTCGAAAATCAAGGTTTCAGTGTATTTTGATGGTAAAGCGAGTTTCTATTGTGTTTTGAGAGACAGTTTGAAAAATTTGAGAGACTGTTCACAACATATATCCAGATGGCTCTGAAAGTCGCTTATGCGGAGGCCAAACGCATTTTAACTGAACAAAATATAATCATGATGAAAATCTAGAACAAATTTCTGATAAAACAAGGTCTATTTCTCAAAGAAAAACGTCATTAGCTAAGAACTATTCTAATAACTATGCATTCTGGTGCTCTTGTGACCGCCTTTAGGTCTCAAAAATCTTAAAACTATAATCCTGTCTGAAAAAAAACGGAGTGAGCAAAAATTTTGAGAAGGTTAGGTGAATAATTTCAACAGTTATGCAATGGATAAAAGACTTTACTATCAAGAAATGAACTGTGATTTTATTTCGAGCTATGTAAGATTCGCAAAGCGGCATTTTTTGCATGTGAATGTTTGCAATTACAACACCGGCAAATCCTTTCAATGCTAAGCTGCCTTGCAAATTGCAATTCACACGAATCTGAACCTTTTTCACCTGAAAATGTTACAGTCCCATGATGAACGGATTGACTGAAATTGCTTTTGCATTGTCACTCGAGACAGAAGTCTCCAGATGCAAAACTGGGGCCTCACCAAAACCACACGAAACAATATTTAGGTCCCCTTTTCATCTTCTTTCTTCAAACTTCATCCATCTCTGATTGTTCCTGACTCTTTCTATCTGAAAGAGCCCCTTCAAAACAAAAAGCAGTCACTGTTGATATTATTCAAAGTACACAATTCGCCTGTTGAGTAGGCTTTTACTCGTGTAGGTTGTTCCTGAGACGTATTGCTTCTGACCAATTACTTTATTCATCTGATGAATCATTTAATCAAAATAGTGGATTTTAGACCATTTCGCAAACCTGCTTGAACGATAGAGAAATATGATGTCAAACGAACAAGCATTTTTGAAAACATTTATATTCCTAAAACTATCTCCTCGTAACGCGTCTATTTTCTCAAATCCGGGAAGAGGCGTAATGGATCTGCGCTAAATCATTTTCACGTACGCTTTAATTACAAAAACTTTCAAGGAAAAACAATGTAAATATCCTGCAGAAGCGCAAAGTTTTTTTCAACATATTCAAAATACGAGATGTCAGGAGATACAGCGCTGATGAGATAAAAATATGCTTTAGGTGCAAATGTTGTTTACTTTACGAAAATAGCCTACTCTTATGCGTTTACGTGCATGCTGAAGTCCTGGTGCAATATTTATGAGACAAAAAGTTTTAACCTGAGGACATGACCGTAACATTTTATGATAAGGGATGGAACTTGTTCAGCTCTCAGGTGCTGACCTGGAAAATGTTTGTTTTAAGTAAAATCAATGGTGTTACATTTATTTGCGCTTTAGGCAGCTTGGATCTCTTACGTGGAATAACTGAAACCTACTGTTTAAAGATTTAAACATTTTGTTGCAAGGAAGTTACAGTCAATTGTAGCTGTATATAATCTTCAACTATTTTTAGAAAAAGTTTTTTAATTAAGTCAACAATCGAGTGTTTTGCTTTATCATTACATTTGGCTTGGTACATTCATTTGAAAAGCAAACTTTCTGTGAGTGTCTAAAAAAGCTATTCGTCCTTTGTAGTGTGAATGACGTGGTCGGTACAAGTCATGCAGCAATCAATAATACAGTAAGAAAAACACAACAGTTAGAAACGCAGCAAGTTTCCCCAGATAGCAGAAATATTTTATTTTAAAAATGCTTTTGTTAAGAACTGCTTAAATTTGAGCTACATGCGGACAAAAACAATTCAATGTCTGGGGATTCGGGAATTTGAACAGGTGATTTTCGCAATCTCTTCCCTTAAAATCAGTTTCGGCTGCAGTGTGATGAAACTAATTCGTTTTGTTTGCTTCTGGGCAGTACAACTGTGCTCCTTGTCTGGAACACTCCCATAGTTTCAATAGCGTGTCTCAATGAAGACTATCTGTCGATTGGTATAGTTCAGGCGTTTCTGAAACTTGCGGCTCCATAGGTTTGTGTCCAGTAACCAAAAAATAACACTTGAGCCGGGTTTTGCAACGAGTACATTTTCCAGTTGCCACGAGAATGCGTGGAATTTCCAGACTATGATGCAACTAAACAATCCCGTGTAAAAGAGAGGGTTTAGGTGCAACAGAAGGTCTTTTTTGCCCAAAACATCACTGAAAGTGCGTTTTCAGGTTTTGGTTTACCGGAGATTACAAACGTGTTTCTCTTATGGTAAATTATTCAAAAGGCAAACTTTGATAAAGCGTTGATAAGCCGTGTCTGCTCGCATCCCAGGAGGCTCTTTTACGCTTGCTGCTTATTTGCAATTTTGTTGGATGCTAGATACAGAGTCGCAAATGGCATTAAAAATCTTTAAAAACGCCTCGTAATGTTGTTGCATATGAATTTTGATGTTGCTAATTAGTATTGCTAAATGTCTGTGATGTATGAAAAACAAAGTGTGCAGTAAGTAGCAGAAGTCGCAGCGGTACACCACAGTTGTTCCTTTAAATATATTGAAACCATAGCCAAGAGTAAACAAATTTTCAAGATTTTCAAAGCAATAACATACGAGTTTTCCAGGAGAAGTTTATCAATTTATGTCGCATTAATATTTATGCCATAAAATTCAAACTTTGCATGATCTTATTTGTTTGAACAAATCATAAAAATAGTGCTTATCCAAGAGTCTGAGACGTAGTAAGCATTATTTTCTTAACTCACTGCAGAAATGCAAGTGTTTTTGAATTGACAGTCAACGCGAAGGTGTTGAAAACCAAAACCGATTTGCGAAAAACTGAAAGTTGAAACAGTGTCTGTGTACGCGTCATTAACTCCCGTCTTCACCTGCGCAGCAGACGTTAAACGTTCCCTCCTCAAACGAGATTACAATTATCGACATTTTTTGTGACTTTGGACTAGATTTCAAAGTTTCTGGCAAAGCATCGAGTGTCCTGTTTTAGGTTTGACCGTTTGTATTGCGCATATGCATAGCTAAGGCTGGAATAGCGCTCAACATATCAAGTTACTGAAGCAAACCAAACAGTCGTCTTCGCTGCGTTTCGCTGGTTGCAAAGTTCCAGTCAAAACAGGGCAGAAGCCCTTCGATTTGACAATTTCAAAACACTTTCGCAATTTTAGCGATTTTCTCACAAATATACGGTAACAACATTATTTCAAGAAAATCGTAAGAAAATTAGTTTTACGTGATTTGCTTGTTTTCAATGCGTAGAGTCAGCAAACCTTGTTAGTATAATGAGTATAACTAGTGCAACGTTAAGGAATTACCCTATTAACTTTAACTGTACACGTTGTTCCCACCTAGGCGTTTGAATTGAAAAAAAGCAACATAGAAAGCGAAGTCGTGCACGATACGCAAGCTACAACACCACAAAAACCAATGATTCAAATAAAATCAACTTGACTTTATCATGTCATAAAAAACGTGGACAGCTGCATTGTTGCTTCAATACGATTTTCCAAGACTTCCAATCTTCACTCTGCTCCAAATGTTAACTTTTGAACGATGAGTTTTTCAAACCATTGAATAACACCGAAAAAGCAGCCTACTTGTTTAAAAATGCCTTCTGCGAAATGATCCTGTCCAAGCTAATGCAATCGCATTGAATTATCTCACGTTTTAGTAACCTGAACTGATTGAAGCAGGCATTTAAATAACAAACACCGTTGACTGACACTGAAAAGAGGTATCAGCTCGTAAGAGATATAATTATGCCGAAACCGTCATCACTGGTCTGCTACCAAAACCAAGCTGCTTTGCGACATTATCAGTGGCTTGTTTTATCACTAGCAAGCAGTAACAGTGACTTTTTACACATCAGCGTCTGTCAGCAAACAAAGCCTATCATTTGACACTTTGTTGGCTTGAAAGTCGGTTCAGCATAACATTTTTTCGAGAAAAAATAATGATAGACTTTGTTAGCAAGAAAGAAAAATATAATTTTTATCTTGGGTAATATTTTTGGTGAATCTTTTTGTGAACACTAAAGAATATGTGGATGTAAACGAATTTTTTCATGTCCACTTGTTTGCTGATGTTGTTACAAGTAGATTTTTTGTGTCGGTTGCCATAGGTTGCTATGGCAACTGGTGGTAGGGTAATGCCTGTCGCGTGACACATGGTTTTTGTTGGCAGCCGCAGTTGGGTTCACCATGAAAATTATATGTTTCTGATGCATTTCTAGATAAAGCCAACTTTAAAAAACAACCATCAAGCAGAACAATCGTTATTGGCCTTTGGTCAATAACGATTCGAACTTAAAGTTTGTAAGTCTCGAGTTGCCGGCCAAGCAAAGTCAAAGCTCGCTGGCGGTCAGATGTCGGCCAGTTTCGCTCCGTTTACTGATTTCCAGAAAGCTTGCGATACCATCTTCTTTGTGTCGCAGATTGCCAAACACGGATTAAAACCTACCTCGCTGTAACGCATTCGCAACCGAACAATGGCTCTATGTTAGGTATCTTTGCGGTGCGACAAAAAGGTGGTCGCCTGTTTATGAAATATTAATAGCGCCAAGTCATCGCAACCTCCAGCACGAGATAGCTACGCGGCATTATGTCTCGCGTGTCTTGCTTTTTTCTCGCTCTGCTAATTTACCTCGCAAATTAATACTTTTTAGCGGCGACATCGGCGCACATTTTTTCTCCACAGTTGCGATCGATGTCTGCTGTAGATGCGCCGCGACGATGCATCGGTTTATGACGTGATAATCTATTTCGCTGTACGGCTTACAGGCCTTCTGCGGACTAGGATGAGCAGTAATGAGTATTTAACTCAATCAGTAAGGTGCAATCCCTGCCACTGAAGATTAAGTGCGTTCTAAAACCTACTTGTCAAACAATATGATGCATTTATTTGATAAAGGGCCAAGACTGGTAGAAGAATACGTCTTTTCTCGTTTATTTGGTGATAAGCATGTCTCGGATGTTAACACTTCACAGAGTTAATGCAAGAACCAGCGAATGACTGATGAGCTACGAGCATGATTAGGGTCTAGGTCGATAAAAACATATGTCGCTTCGGAGAGTGTAGTGGAAGTTACAAGTTGCAGATGAGGTTAAGACAGCTGATATTTTATGGAACCACAGGCTTCCCCTATGCTGGGAAGATAGCGTACTGTCGTTTTTAAAGTAACTATACAAGTTAAACGCTTGTATCAGATGAGTCTGAGCTAAAATGGTCTCTTCGGTTAGTAGACTAGTGGGTTGAGCATGTATTTGTTTATTATTGTATCGTAGTTCACGCAAAATAGATCAAGTGGTTTGGGATGGCGAAACATCAGGCACATACGAATTATAGGGGCTACAGAGGTCATCCCTCTCTATTTCCAAGGCAAAATACAAATACAACGTGGAGAACACATATTTGGATTTGAAATGCAGCAGACAACACTTTTGTTCTTCACTTTTCTGTCAACGAAGCTTTACGAATTTTGTGATAGTGCAGCAGATTGGACACACACTGCAGGGACCCAGCCTTTTCTCCCTGCCATCAAAAGTCCTGGCCACGCCACTGTTACGAACGAAGGCATCGGCAAAAATGGTTTGTTAAAGCGATGCATTGTTGAAAGAAGTGATCGGTGGTATTTATCCTTTGCCAATGCGATTCTACAGCAAGTGCTTGAGAATCACATCTGGGTATCTGAAGTTATTTGTGCCTTATTGACCAGCTGTAGCGCTAAAAATGTTTTACAAGTTCATCGTCGGGTTTGACAATGAGGAGTGCAGCAAAATTCCATGAAATCGTCCGTTTAAATGCTGCTAAAGCAAGCAGCACTGAGGTTTTAAACAAGTGAACTCAAATATTGGTTTAAATACAGCAGATCGTAAAGTGTTTCCAAAAAATTTTCAACCCCATTCGTGTGAGTACCAGCACAACAGATGCTATCTTGTTTTCGCGGTTTTCGAATACCAACAGTTCACTTCTACAAGTGCAGATTTAGAGCACAAATATATGGTTGAAGACACCGGCGTTGGAAAAGAATTTTGAAATTTGACCTTTTCCTATCAAACTTCTACCAAAAAAGGTTGTTTTCTTAGTGTCGAGTGGTTAAAATGAAATTTTGCCACTTTTGCCTCCTGCAGAAATATTTTTGGCTGCTCCTGGAAAATCCACTATTGGTCCCTCCCTGGAAAAAATCCTTCCGACGCCCATGGCTGAAGACCGCTTTCTTCTAAGAGTGGTAAATGCAGTATTCATTACTAAAAACTGCCAATAAGTTGTTAATGTAAGGAACCCATATCGTTCAATAGATTTAAACAATAATTGAAGAGTACGTTTTACATGTGCAAGATTTATTACATTGGTAAATACCTGTTTTTATGCCTTACCGCCAGTAGAGCCTAATTAAACTATTGTATATTGGTAAATACTTCATTTACGAAGCGCAATAATGTATTAGAAAAATCTTGATCGTTTCCAACTACAAAACTACATAAAGAACATTGAACTTTTCGTAAGAATCTGCGAGCTGCAGATATAATAAGATCTTATAACTTCTTAAACGGCTTTCCAAATACACGTTTATCTGCTCCTGACATTTTCCTTGTACGATAAAAATTTAAATTAAAATAATTTTGGCTCAAGACATGAATCTGTAAACCAAGCAAAAAA
>JGI24158J21664_10004847_pt1 | contig 17425 bp, 6 predicted proteins | sample Ectturendosymbi3_FD_21664 | JGI IMG/M metagenome (IMG submission 21664)
ACCATCTGTTACAGAAATTGCTACGTCAAAAAGTCACACCACATCAGTAACTCAGGGCACCAAAACTACTGTAGACTATGTAAGTAGCTCCACCGACATGGTATCTGATGAAGGATCTGCAGAGTCAACTTCGTCTTCATTTTTTACATCAAACCAACAGTCAACGGCAACGAGTGAAAGTTACGGAACGAGCACCGAGCAAACGAACGCAGTAGTTTCAACGACAAAGAGTGCGACTACAATTTACACGGGATCAGGTGAAAGCACAGCGACAATGCAAGCAACATCTCCAGAAGAAGCTACGAGCGAAGTTTCTTCAGATTTGACTTTTCACACATCTGCGGGAACCCTGACGACAGACATGAGCACTTCTGGCACTACTCAGTCTGCAGTAGAATCTAGTCAGACACAAGGAACGACAAAAATACCTGAAACCTCCGTAAGTGCTTCATCTTCCACCATGCATTCTACCGGTGTTTCCAGCACGTACGCTGAAACGACAACACATACTGAGGCTGAAACCTCATCGTTTACTGGTAGTGGATACCCTACCCAAACTGAGATAACAGAAAAAACAACCGATTCAATAGAATTAAAATCCACTGAAGAACCTACAACAACAAACTTCTACACACCATCTGTTACAGAAATTGCTACGTCAAAAAGTCACACCACATCAGTAACTCAGGGCACCAAAACTACTGTAGACTATGTAAGTAGCTCCACCGACGTGGTATCTGGTGAAGGATCTGCAGAGTCAACTTCGTCTTCATTTTTTACATCAGACCAACAGTCAACGGCAACGAGTGAAAGTTACGGAACGAGGACCGTTTCAACAAGCACAGATGAAGAAGTCACTACTGATCGCACCACGCAGAGTGAAATGACCGTAAGTTCAGCTGCTACTGAAGAAACTGCGAACACAGTGCAAACAACTTCTAAGAGACAAACAACTGGCGAAAGTACGTCGGATGTCAGCACAGTGGGACAAGCAAGCACTTTCGAATCGGAAACAACACCCTTCGATGTTACATCTTCCCAGACCGAAACAGCTACCGTACTGCACACACCTAACCAGAGTACTTTCTCGACCACCCCTACTGTAGAATCAAGTGTATTTAGTACTGGCCACACTGACGCTGGGCAAACTTGGTCTGCTTCCACCGTCATCGAAGAGACAACCAATAAAAACGTTGATACTTCTGCCATTATACCAACAATTACGGAAGAACCTAACTTAACAACAATATCTGAAAAGACAACACCGGTTACACCAACTTCCGCCACGAAAGCAGACACCACAATGGAAATGACTACAATCGTGTCATCAGCGATTATGCAATCATCACAATTCGATACAGCAACCTCTGGCTTGTCCACCGAAAGCAATTTTCAAGCCAGCAGTTCGTCAGAGAAGCCTGTTTCCGACAGCACAGCAGTTACTGCAATGGATAGTACGTCAACGGAGGCAATCACGTCAACGTTTGCGAAAAGTACAGCTGCAGAAATCACAACTAACTCCAATACAGGTAATACAACAGCATTCTGTAGATAGATACCATTTGCATGTTCCCCGCTTTTCCCCAGTGTCTGTACGAGTAATATCAGAAAAATGTGAACGCATGGTTAGCAATGTCTTCTGTTTGTTAATATTCTGTCACAAGTGTGCACGTAGTAGAGCAATGAGTCAAATCTTTGTTGCAACTTGTTACAATCACTACGTTGATAAAAAGAGTGTTTTCATCTAACCTAGCAATTTTTGGCTATCCCGTTTTAGTAAACTTTAAAAAGTGCTTTTCTAATCATCCAACATAACAAATGTTATGCCTATCCACCGCATAATAACTTTTGGTGATCGGTTGTTTTGCGTATCTTTCAGAAAAATGCTCTTCTAATCAGAACTTATGCGTTGATCCAAGCAGCTGGTGCAACGACACTTCCACTGGATATGAGTGCCCGTGTAAACCAAACTATTACAAAGATACCAGCAGAGTTTGCACACCAGGTAATGTGCTGTAAGTGGTGAGAGACTCTGTACTTCAAAAAAGAACATGGAGCAAAATTTCATGGCTTTGGCAAATTCTGTTGCTCTGCAAATGATAAACCATTAAGAAGTAATTTCAACAGCCACAAAAAGTTGTCTAATATCACACCTTCAGCCCACTGAATGCAATGATAGTAACAGAAACCAAATAGTCTACAAACGCTCTTTTTATGTTTATCTCGCAGGCTTAGTTTTCGGAGGGAAACTCTACGCTGTAGAAGCAGCCCGTCGAAAGAGATCGGTTGATGAAGCATGGCAGGGGGTAAGAAAAAGGTGTCATCGCTACTAATCGCAAGGAAGTTATGCGCGTTAAAATTCTACACATTTGTTTTCACTGTTTCTTTATCGACGATGTAATTGCTGTAGCTTCCACAGGTACATCAAGTGAAGAAATGAGAACTCAGATCATGACTTAATAGTTTTTGGCAATCATGAACACTCAGCTATGACTTGACATGCTTCTGAGATAATTGTGATCTTTCAAGGCATTATTCAAATCTGCATCTGTATATTGTAAGAAAAGATATACTAGAACTCTACCCAATTTGTGTTTAGTATTCCGAACGAAACTGCTGGTATGATCCATTTCCATACTAGTCCCATCATCTTTTTGTGAAAAGTTGTTTTCCGACATTAATGAAAAATTGAAAGTTTATGTTGAAAATTTTAAAAAAGTTGAAAGTTAATGAAAAGTTATTTGAGGTTCAAAATAATCAAAGCTGGTTTTCAGTAATTTAGTTATTTTACTTGCTAAAGTTAAATTTTTATCTCACAAAAATCTGCAAGAGTTAATAGTTTTATTCTGGAAACTTTACCTCAAGAGTGTGACATTATACCGAGAACCGTTTGAAAAAGTTATTGAGTCTTACCAGAAATACTTACTTTCCATTTTCTTTTCTTGGTGTTTAGGGTTGTGTGATGGATCTACATCGATACGTTTTTCTATGAAGCGCTTCTGTACTTTTTCAGATGCTTGGTAATAACAAGCAAAGTTTTGGATTTGAGATATTATCAGTAGAGAAATAAATTGCCGCTGAACCGTCATTTTTACCGAAGCTGGAGACTTTTCTGAGTCATTTACTGATAAAACCAAACGTGACTAAGAAACGTGATATGAACCACACTTGTAAAACTTCTTGCATTTGGTTTAAAGTTTTAACTCCTCTTAAAATACATTTTTAAAAGTTTTTAATGTGGTATGTAGAAGAAGTAATCAACAAATATACTTAAAGTAAGATTAACCTGATCCTTGTTACGACGACCCTTATCTTTTCTTCAAAAACCCAATAAAAAAATTCATTAAGAACTTGAAGAGCCCTCCCCAGTTTTTTTGTTAGCTTGACGCCCCGGCTCTCACAGGCTACGAAATTTCTACATGTGTATATCATCAAATGGATTGACCAAACTCATTTTAATCCAATGCCAACCAAATAGTTTGGTCTATGAAACACTTGATTTTATACATTGCTTTTCTTTACCTATAGAAGTACACTTCGACGTGTTGACTCCGACAAGCTTCGTTTTGTTTGTATTTTCAGACCTCATTGATTTCGCGTTGTTTATTTACTATTGGTTTTTACATTTACTTCACCTGTGTCCTGTATGACACTTCAACCATCACCCTGTTGCGATCGCATACTTGAGGAAAATATTAAGGATGTACCAGGTGTAGATTTTATTTGTGATGATGCGGATGCAACCAGGGGTGTAGTAGTCATTTTGTAGGTGCCGGAGCTCTACTGGGCATTTTCGCTTATATTTGTAGGCAACGAGCAATCATTCACTGGTAGAGGTGGCGGTGTGGAGCTCCGGCAGCATTACACTACTGGATGCAACAAAAACCAGGCTATTGATCACAGGCTAATCCTGCAGTTTCTTATTTCAGCTCATGGCGATTTACAACGACACTGAGGGCTTCGTGGGCGTGCAAGTTTTGTCAATGACTGCGAGTGGAAATAACGCCATATATGAATATGTTCTGACCTACAAAATAGATTCAAATGCTAACCCGTCGCGTATATCAAACCATATGAAAAGTTACTTTGAAAGCCAGGTATGTTATAAGATAACATGCAGTGTACAGATCACGTTCTGTTCAAGAAATTTTGTTAAAATATTATACTGTACAATGAATGCACCAACGTATTTGTTTATAGTCAGGTTGTTCCAGTGCTCTAGTCTTGGTGCTTGTGTCACTTGTTGGTACAGTACATTCATTCAAGTGCACAGCACACGTCAACAAACGTCGCCAGCCTTATGCGGCAATATTTTCGAATTTAAATGCATATATCACGCAAGCGAATCGAGATGTTTAGAATCCAACGCCAGTTGCTTGAGCACGAAATACTGAAGAAGTAGATTTCCGGCGGAAGACAGAAATGTGGGTTCATAGACAGACGGGCTTTAACATTCACCTGACAGTTCCAATACGGCCTCGTGAACAGTTAGATGTGCCTTTCTTTTCGATGAAAGCAAGAATGTGATATATGATCTCATGCTTTCGATCTTATAGCTGAACCGTTCTTTTCTTACAAGTTAACTTGAAATATCATGTTGACAAGATTTTTTCATCGCTATCATGGCTGATTGCAAATGAATAAAAATTATTTGTAATCCTGTCACATGACGTTGATTTTTGCTTTGGTCTTAGCTTTGTGATGAGCCTTTAAATCAGTGGTTTTCAGCGTTTTTTGTACCGCGACCCATTACAGCAACCCACAATAACCCAACGACCCCAATCTAAAACTCGACTAAAGAAAATGTAATACTGTACAATTGTGTGCATAAAATATCTACTCACGACCCCTCCAAAAATGCTTCATGATCCCTCTGGGAGTCGCGCCTTAGGTTAGAAAACATTGCTTCAAATTTTCTGATTTATTGATTTTTGAGTGTGATCTGCCATGTAGTGCCCTGGTACGACGAACACTTGCAACCAAGGATCGTTGGAGATTTTGGTTCAAGATTCGGTCAACAACGCTGGAAGTAAGTTGCGCGAATGTGCGGTTATGTTTTCTCAGTCGTGAAACTTCCAAGTATGTACATTTGTGGAAATTGCACCTGCCGGAAAAATGATTGCCAAAGAATGTTTATGAGCGTTTTGGTTAAATTGACTTAAATGTATACAATTACCATGAGCATTGCCTCCGTGATTTATTAAGAATTTTAGATAGCAATTGGTATTAATTACAGCTGACTTTGAAATCTGAACTGATTTCTAAGTTGCGTAACGTCAGTTATGGCTATACTATCGCATTGAGGTTTAGTATAGGACAGAAAAAAATTTTACTCAACCGTACCATTATTGTGTCGATTCAATTCTCTATACATAATTCGTATCTGGCAAGGTTTTACACGAATAAGCGTCTTTTTCTGTACGAAAAATTGGATCATAAACTTTCAACATTTATTGGGTAAGCGGTATTGCACTACATCAACAAAATACACTTTCCTGTCCTAGAAAAGCTTTTATTCCTGGGTTATCTGGGAAATATAGAACTTGTTCAATAAAACTTTTCCTTTCTCCATATCAATTCAGAAGTTTCTACCTATGGCCCTTCTACTCATGCTGAACATCTATCTCCTGCACCAAAAATATGACTGAGACTGAACTTTCAATAATTTCTCTGAATCCCTGTGCATTGTTTTGTGGAACATTGTTCACCCACCATTCGTGGGTTGAAAACTATTACGTTATAATTAGGTCACTAAACATCCAGACAGCTCACTTGCGCTTGAATTCAAAGTTATCATCTCTTCAAAAGAAATAAAAAATAATATGATTCGTTATTAATTTTTTGTTGGGAAGTATCGTTTTCTTCCTATAATGAAAGTGTCGTCCCCAGATGAATCTGCTGAAACATAAAACTGAATAAGTGAAAGGTATAGGCTGAATTTAACGTCATTGAAGCTTCTATTTCATGTTTACATATCTGTTCAAAAATAAATACCGCATGTCACAGTACGCAAAACAACCAGCAAAAATTATTTTTCATACTGACCAAAAGTGCGATAGTTTCGTTCAATATGAAACAAAGTCTCTAGATTGTGTTGACATTGCGTTTTTTACGCCGATTGACCACAATTATCGAAGATGAACTTCAACAATTTACAACATAGATTCAAGCGAGGCTGTCTGCAGTGAGTTCCAAGGTTACTGCGATACAACGAGCAGCAAATGCGTAGCAAGTGATGGCTCAGCTTATTGCGAATGTCGCAGTGGATACAAACAACAACCGGGCAATGATAGGCTGTGTGCAGGTACCAAAGTGTTTTTCAATACTTTACCATTCTTGATATATGAAACGATCTAGGCCAGAGGTGTCAAACTCATTCTCACTGAGGGCCATATCAGCATTATGATTGCCCTCAAAGGGCCAGTTGTAACAGAATTGACCACAATCACCTTCGCTACGATATAGCTTAAACAGCGTCTCTGTGGCGTAATGATGGCTATATTGCAGTGAAAGGAGCCTTAAAACTAAATAACTTTTTTAAAGAGACGTTAGGTCAGCAAGATGAGTAAAATAGCAAAGTTGTAACATGGCAAAGAATGTCGTTCGCCTTTGTAAACACGTTCAGAACAGACCACTTCATAACCAGGGCCAGATTAACAGGGGAGTAAACGTAGTAATTACCTCTTCTGTTACAAAGGTTCCCCGCGATAAAAATCAGTTGTTTGTGTTATTTTAATTGGTTCTCTGAAAAAAATTTCATGACGAAAAACAACAAAGACGTGTAATAGCAATGCAGAAAAACGTAAGTTTAGTTTGAGGTATTACTAGTTTTCCTTTTTGGCTTCTGGGGGTCGTTATGCACCTCATTCATTGGTCTCCAAACATGTGGGCCGCCGCATTATGACGCTGACGAAACAATGACGGTACCTCAACCTTACAAGAAACAGCTATTACATCTTATTTCCTGCGAAAGGTATCGTGAGTTATAGGCAAATCATTTCTAGCCGCCTCTACGTCCTTCAAAAGGAACTCGCTATCCGAACACTTATAAATACCGGTGAATAAACTAAATAACTTAAATGTTGATTGTATGAAAATTCCCAAAAACGCATCGTGGGCCGCACAAAATGTCATCGCGGGCCACATGCGCCCAGAACCGTCGCCAAAATGTTTTCAATAGGGGGGCTTTTCGTTTGTGCGGGGGGCTTGACATTATAAAATTAACCAAAACTCCACTTGTTTATGGTGCTTCACGTTTCAATTTGGGGGGGCTTGCAGCTTTGTTTGGGGGGGCTAAGCCTACCAAAGCCCCCCCGTGGCGACGGGACTGCATGCGCCTCGAGGGTCGCGTGTCTGAGACCCTGGGCTCTCGTTGCATTACCTGGAAGATGTCTGCATTCAACAGTCACATGTGGCAAAACGCCCACTACCGGAACTTGAATGAAAATTTTAAGGTTCGTTGCCACGGTATTTTTACGCAATAAGGGCCAACAGCAGAACAATTTCGCAAACTTACCTTTGCAGGCAAATAAGCTACATGAATGAACAACAAGTTTATCACTGTACGACACTAGAACAGTGAACCTTACTTTCCTTTTGTGCAGTGTCACTACCATTCTGGCAAATAAACTGTTATTGCAAGAGTTAAATCAATTAATTGGAATTAAGCTGCTGACTTCAGGTTTTCCTGAAATTTCATGGCAACATCTGTTTGGTCATAAAGCATTTTCAACGTCTTGTCAAGACATCACCGCAGTAACACACACAAAAAGATTATTTTGAAACTGTTTGTGTGTGATCCGTTAAAAAAGGTTTTGTTTTGCGTGGCCCATGTGCAGAACTAGGGAGCAGTGTGCATGGAAATAGTAGCCTGTTATACAGAAATTGCCACAGCGTCGAGAAGCGCTTAGGAATGGTATGTTAAGTAACAAAAAGCTATTATTCTAGAACATTTTGTGCTTTTAGCGTCATTACCGTAAAGAGCAATATCAGCAGGATTCGTGTTTTACTTAAATTGCGCCAACTACACACGTAACTGTCATGTGACTTGTCAATTGTAAATACAGCCTTCTAGCTAAAATGACCCAGCTGTTATGAATGCAATCCCTTATAAATCGGCCTATTATCAAATGTTTTTGATGCACTGGTCTGATAATAAGATAATAACGTGCTCTTATGAACGCGATCTGTTCAGAACTGGTCTGTTATGAACGTTGTCTATGCACGTTGTCTGCTGTGAATGGGTCTGTTATGAACTAGTCTGTTTGCTTGATCTATGCATAGTGGTGGGCCAGTTGCACCCGCAAAGACAAAGGCGATGGTTCCCTAAAGGTTGTTAACATAGCTGACGAAGCTACAAGCAATGGCCCTCTCCATGGCTGTCGGAAAGATTTTTTATAGGGGGACCAAAAGTCGTGAAATATCATTTCATCCACTCAAAACGAATAAAACAACATTGTTTTCTAAAAATTCAATAGAAGAATGTCAAATTTAAAAATCCATGGGGGCCAAAGCCCCCTAACCTTTGTCAGAATCGTTAATTTCTTTTAGGAATGTTAACTTTGTCAGAAATGTAAGATTTTTATGAGTGTAACGTTTATCAGAATTGTTGTCTGCAAGAAGAAAACGTTTCTTGTTTCCAGCATATTTTGATTGTTGCCTTTTATTCTCTAGCTTTAATATGCGAGAGTAATTCCGACTGCAATGCTCCATTCGGATGGTGCGATACAGCTACTGACAACGGACTGGGCAAGTGTTCCTGCATGGTGGGATTCGACGGAACACACTGCGCGGATCGTAAGTAAATAGAAATAACCATGCTGCTCGTTGTCAGCTTGTTTGTGAAAAATCGTAACTAGCAGATCAGTGTTTTTCAAACTTTTTTGAGCCACAACACACTTTTTATATTATTCTCGTGATAAATGGAAGATTCAAACAGATGACGGTGGATAAAGTGCTTCCACAAAAGATTTCTAATGATCTTCCGCGGAACACCGGTTGAAAATCACAAGAGATTACGTGGCTTAAATCATGAAAATATTAACATTATAATGTTTATGTCCAATTTTATGATAATCATGCTATTCTTGCAATAACTAGTGGACTCAGTTTAGCATCCCGCGTCACTGGTTTGTTTAATGTGCTTCTATGCATGCTTAGGTTATTGTTCTTATGCGCTTCTTGAAGTAGCACTCCCTCGCAACAACTGCGAATCTTTCTCGAAAACAATCCAGGAAAAAATAAATGAAAATTTCATGAAAACGGAGAATCCACTTTTTGAGAATTTAGCTGATATGATTTTTTACGCTCACAATTATGCGAGTAGCTGTTTTCATGCTGTTCTTTTCTGTTTTCATGAAAAGATCTGCAAATGGTAATATGTCTGAAAACCTTTAGCAAATCTTACTTGAGGTACAACATGCAATGAAGTATGAAAATCCAATACAAAAATGGTGCTATAACATTCAAGTAATGACGTTTCTAAAACCTGATTTTCTCTCTTTCACATATTTTGTATATCCCATAACTGCAAGGCCTGCAAGAGCATTAGGTGAAAGACTGCGAAACAAATTTCTTAGTAGATTTGAAGTACTTGCGTGATGGCAGCAGATGAGCGTCAAGAGGCCTGGAAAATATGTAAACAGACTACCTTGTTTACACATTTCCAAATATCTTTTCTTCACTAAGTCAAACCCAAAGCAGCATAATACAAAGTTTTTTGTTGTTTTTCCTGCAATCCAGGTATTTTCGTCAACTATTCAGGAGAATGTGAAAAAAGCCATCGTTGATTAAAGGAGGAAAAATTGTGCTTGCAAAGCCACTTGCTGAAAATGTTCGTTGACCTTGGGCCAAATGCAATATATAACATGTTAGAACTTTTGAGAAAAGTTGGAGAGCTTTAGCATTCGTCTGATTGGAGTTCAGATTTATTTCAAATTTTTGAAATAATATGGTTGTGGGAAAATAAAACAGAATAACCATTGAGAAACAGATATAAAGTTCTGCACCTAAGCAAAAAGGATATCTTTGTTTTAGGGCTCAAAATATTAACCTCATCCATTAACGTTGAACTTTATTCCACAGCATGGCTGTTTGTTTTCATCATCGTCATGTCGTTCGTGGTGCTTCTGGTGATAATCGGATTGATTGCCTACGTTTGTCGCCTCAAGAAAAAAAGAAAAGCCGCTGAATTTTTCGATGACTCGAACGTAAGTTTTTCACAAACTTGTAAATCAATCAACTCGGTGTTCCTTTCATAACCCGGAAATCCTCTGTTGCACTGCTGCTGCAAAGCTTGTAGAAACGTTTGTGCGAGAATCAGGTGTACGACTCTAGAATCTATTTTACCCGGTCCTGGTACAGCAAAGACCTCGTAGTCAGAAAGGTCCATCAACCCACTACTCATTATAATAATTTGACAAACTTTTAAACGATAGGATGGCAAGCTCTGTTTGAACAGAGCAAACACGTTATTTAATACTTTTTTGAAAAAAGCACCAAGATGTAATCCGTGATCGTTAACGCAGTAACTGCTGCCTTACTTTGACTGGTAACATCGTTGTAAGCAAGGTACTGAATCTATTATTTTTTGGAAACATATACAAGTAAGCCAACGTACCTGCATTGATCGAACTTGTATCTTTATCTTACAAACATATGTATGGAAAACGTGTGTTTTAAGAAGTAACTTTAAAGATTGCAAACCTAACACTTGCCAACAAAGTATTGCTTAATTTAATTATGATGCTCACAAGTTTTGTTACGACTTTGCAGATGAAAGATTTGAGCAGTTTTAATGAACCATCATCCATTCCAAGAGCTACTTGGAGGGTAAGTAAGCTAGATTGCGCTATGAGACAGAAAATTAGAGAGCAACTTGATAATTTGGTCACACAAATGAGTTAATTGAATTATTCTTGTCAAGAAGCTTATGTTGTCTGAAAGCAATCTTGAAAGCTATAAACATATATTTTCAAAATTGCAGACTTTGTTACCAGTTTTTGGGCCAAGATCCTGCAGTGAATCTTTAGATTGTAATTCAAAAATAGCTTAATACTCGTAAATCAACTAAAATATACGCACATACTAGTAATATACAGCATAATGTTTTCCCCATTTTTTGCAAATCTTCTGTGACTAGATAAATTTTCCTGTTTGAGAAGCTGTCACGGCATAGTCGTCGATCAATACAAGTCACCACTTCATGAGTGTAAAGTTGTGTTTCGTCTTGAACGCTGATCTCGTGTTGATGAGACAACGTGCCAATGTCGTTGAGACTTCACAGTGTGCATCTGCCTGCATCATCACAACTAATAGAAAGTCTGTAAAAAACAAGCATTGTGTGTAGAACAAAACACACCACGTAAAGTTATTGTCTTTTTGCTAAAAGCAATCTCTGGGAAACACATTAGAGAGGTGGTTTCTCGGAAGTACTTTTTACGAAAATAATAATCTGCAAGAAGAATGAATAAAAAGAACAAATTTGTTGATTTTTCACGTTAAACAATACTGTCTGTATCTACAAACGTACAATACTTTTGTTTCAGGGTATCGAAAACGAAACTTACAATGGTAACGATTTTATGGAGTTGGACAGAATAAGGTAAGCCTGCCAAACTTCACGCTTGTGGAAATGTCTGCGCTACAAATTGAGTCAAACATAACATTTTGGTGTTAGAGTCAAATATTTTTCATAAATTGCAAAAAAAGATTCGCGCTTCAACAAAATCTTGACAAATATTTTTAATGGTAATTTTAGCGAAATAACTTTAATAAGAAAACAACTTATCAACTGCTTTGACAGCAACGCAAGTTCTCCGAGAAGCAGCAGACGACCCGCAGACAGCGACATGTGACGCCGCAAACCTTTTCACGGCGGTAGACACAGAAAGTGAAGCCAAAGTTGAATCACTCCGCGCTTCTTGTTGTGAAATGTGTCAGTGCAAGTGAGATGTTGCCACCGGTTACGCCACTGCAGTCGTCACTCATGCGCACATTCAAAAAACGCGTTGGGCGAAAGAGGAACTTTGGAATGATCAACGTAAGCTGTGGACACCAACTTTGCCAGAACAATTGGCTCGCAAACAACAACTGACCGAGCGCATTTCTCGCACCAGTTATCAGCCACAGTGTTTTTTCACGCTGCAAAATCTATGCTTAACGACTATCTTTTCGCTTTCGTACACAACATACCTTTTTTGCCTTAAAACTATGCGGGCAGTAGTATAATATTTAGATAAGGCCCTAGCAAGCGAAACTTTGGTTTCTCTCTGTGTTTGTGTACAAACATGGAAGTATTTGCAGAGAGGGGGAAGCTGCCTTTCTCATGACTCGCATGACTTGCGACGAAATGCCGTCACGTGTTCTACTTCGGGATTGATATTTTGCTTGGCAATACGAAATGCCTACGATCTCTAGACTCTGCGTAATTTGGCATAACTAAATGCTCGTGGGATTTTCAAAAACAAGTGTTTTTTCTTTGAGATATTGCACTTACTTTTGGTCTTAAAGAATTTGTGATGGTTCATTGAGAGAACTATGGAGCGCGTACTTCTTTTTTATTGTATTTATTCATCATCGTCAAGTCTCAAATTTAGTATCTGTAAAAATGACAACGTGAGGTCCACGTTTGATTACAGAAGTTTTCTTTGTTTATTATCCTGATATTAATAAACGTAGTTGTCCTGATAAAGTTATAGTTTAACTTTTTATGTGATTGAACATGAATGTTTTCGCTTTATCTATTTTTTGACCTAAAAGTTTACATGTACATATTTTTATTGCAAGGGTGTGTCAGAGTCGCGGAAGTATCAAACTTAATCTACGTTAATATAAGCGAAAAGTGTTGCAAAACCATTTTTCTAACACTGTTTTTGCACTGAAGGACATTAGAAGCAATATTACCCCTAATGGTGTGTAATTCCCGGTGCATGCAATCTACATGCGACATAATTAGTGCTTGCCTGAAAGCAACGTTTTCTTAGTAGCCTTTGTTAAAATATCTTTTCAATTTGTTGACTTTATAAACATACTGGAAGTGTAAATGCAAAAGATACAATAAAAAACAGTCCAGGTTAAAGCTTAAGGAATGAACAAAGCAACACTTTATACGGAGAGCTTTATATATTAGCATCGCATGGCGATATTGTGACCTTGCTACGTAACACTAATAGTTTGTAACGTGCAAATTCTGCCGCTGCAAACGTTCTCATCTCGGCAGTTTGCGAATTTAGAACTGCAGCGTATGTAGAGAATCGGTTGATTCAAGCTAAACAAAGAATTTTCTTTCGGTAGCGCATCGGTTATCCTTCGAGAAGTTGTTTCCCTGGCAAGATCAAAGGCCGAATGGCTTGACCCCAGTAAGAACATAAGGTCGTTAATTGCAGTCAGAAAACTTGAATCAATACCTTTTTGCTTCTTACTACACTGTGTTTAGTGATCTGATAAGCATAATGGATTATTTCTTGATGTGATGGGGCTATCTACTTCTCGAAACTTTGACATTAGCCTACATTTAGCCTGGAAATGCGGTTTAGATCTCTCTCGTTACTTCACTGTAGGTGTAAATCCTTTACAGCAGCTTGCAAAAATGCTATTGGCAAAACGAAATGGATTTCTAATTTTTTAGAATACTTACCACGGTTGTGTTCATCTGAGTATCGCTTTTATCCAGAAAAAAATCTTTAACATCCTTTTTAGACTTTTCTGATCAAAAACATGCCTTGAAAATAAATTTTATATTTATAACTCAGGGGTAGGCAACATTTTCGTACTGCAGACCGGTTTCAGCCTGGCAATATCTTACGGACGGGCCCTCATTAAAATATTGAATATTTGGCATATGAAAATTAATTACAACTCCCCAGTCATCATTGCACTGATTTAGTGAGAGATCTTGGCTTGTTTTGCCGCAATAACATGCTCTATAAGACGACCCGTAAGGGTTATGGTCGTCAATGGCACCCGCAGCGTGTTTCTTATGCCAGTCGTTCCAGTCATTTTTGGACCAATTTGGCCTTAGTTCGGCACGGCCTGGCAACAATTTCTTCACGGCCCGGTATTTGCCGACCCCTGCTTTAACTCATCCAACATTGAGAGATGACAGAAACCCTCACAAAATTCTGAAACTATAGTCTAAAACCATGCTAATCTATATTTATTACCTTCTTTCCTGAGCACTTTGCCAGTAGTTTTAGTTTTGTTGAAAGGTGCTGATGAAAAAGTCTTGGTTGTAAATAGAGTATGTCACAGGTAATTTCAATCACTCTCACAATCAGGCGCGGATTAACCATTAGGCTAAAAAGGCTTAAGGTAGCTTCACACAGAATCCGGATACGGTTTACGAACCGGCTTATGGCCAACGGCAGTCTTCACACATGCTCCGTTAGCCGCATCCGGCTGAATTTTCTCGGTTTGGAACGGCTTAGGGCTTAATTAAAATTGGTTTAAGTAAGCCGGATTGCCATGGTTGCCGGTGATGGCGTTCTTGCTGCATGTGTGAAGACCACCGTTGGCTATAAGCCGGTTCGTAAGTCGTAGCCGGAGTCTTTGTGAAGCCACCTTTAAGCCTAGGGCCCCGATTTCGGTGAGTGTGGTCAGATAACTTCACCGCTGCCTTTTTCGTTAGTTTCATTGTGACTGTTTTTGTTCCTGATATCGAGGGAATTCAGAATAAAGTACTGTAATATGTTTATGAATTGGAACAACTTGTTCATTTAATGTAACGAGCCCGTGTAGTGCTAATTGGTATGACATCAGACGTCGCAAACCCTCAAGAAAGGCAACCAATTTAAAATAGCCTAGGGCGCCGAAAATAAAAATTCGCCTCTGCTCACAATAAAGTAAAACCCATAAGCTATCCCACACAGGGGTGTAGTGCTAAAAAAAGAGGTGTGGGAACGCCGTTTCCACAAAAGAGGCTTTCCCACATCTGTGCAAAATGAGGTCTGGGAACGCCGTGCTAAAAAAGAGGTGTGGGAACGCCGTTCCCACACCAAATAAAAAAAACAACCAAATAGTTCGAATAAAGTGAGCATTCGCCTACAAGAATTTCCACACTGGATCCTCTTGTTTCACTGTGTATACGTTTGACTAGCAGTGCAAATCTTCGTGTTGCTAGCCCATCTGTGAGATTGCAGCCATGTTTTAATGTGATCTTTTGGATACCACATCTTCAAGTAAGGTTACTAGTACAAAAAGGTGTGGGAACGGCCAAAACGAGGTGTGGGAACGACGTTCCCACCCCACTGCACCCCTGATCCCACATGCGGCATGTTGTGGACAAACTGTGTTCAAATTGCATCGTCAGTTGGAACAATAAGTCATCTTTTATGAAGAAAAAAATTTATTTGTGCTTTCTATTTATTGCTACATTTAAAAAACTATTCCACTAAAATTTTATTTTGCGCCATAGCCGTAAGAAACTGAGATCTGGGAAAGAGACGACCGCCGTAGCACTGAAATTTTGTTAACATATGTCAAACCAGATCAGTATTTCTGAAATTTCAGAGTAAGGCAATATGTTTTATTTGCCAAACTTTGAATGATAAGTAATGCTGTGGTTTGTTCCTTTCTTTATCTGGGGAAATTTTCAGATGATTTGCATTCACTTTGCACTACTGTAAAACTCGGGGCCCCAGCCGGTGTTGGGAATCGGTAGTAGCATATTTTTCTCGGCAGACAATGCCAATGTTTCTAAAATCAATGGGTAGACTTCACTGTTTGTATCGGTTGGGGATATCTTTAAATCATCACACCATCTGCAACAACCCCAACACAAATTCCTAAACCCTACTATGGTTCCCAGACCGCTGTTATGACATACAGTTGCCTCCCCTCTAAGGAAAACCTTCCGTAGGTCTGTGGTTGACGCGTGCAGCATATATGTCAACTGACCTTCGGCAGTGAGTTGAAGATAGTGCAGCATGTAGTCGAGGGAATCGTGGTTCGATTCGGACTTCGATTAGTTTCCCGGATACCGGGAACGCCACAGTACACAAAACACTGAAGTTTTCAGTCTGCTCCAAGTCAAGAATCATTCGACGCTGGATCATTTTGTTCGGTCACGCTACCAAGATATTGATTAAAATGCAACTGAATAACGGACAGACGTAAGGGGTTTAAAAAATCTGGGGTGTAACGTTTTTCCCGAAAAAGTTGTTCATTCCAAAAAATATGATTCTTCAAAAAAAGTTTCCAATTTACTTGAGCGAATAATAAAAAGACACAACCAATGCAATTTTCAGCCACGTATTATCGGAAAATAATTAAATTCACAAATAAAAACTTTTTCACAGAGATCTGTTTCGATGCAATTATTTCATGTTTGAAATGATTTTTGCTCGAAAGCAAATTAGTTGGGGGCGACATCCTCCTGCCTCTTAAACCCATGGATTCACGTGACTAATTTCGTAAACAATCGAGTAAATAAAATTCAAGAATGTTTTAAACATTATTCCAAAAAGTTTTACTAGTTTCATTTAGACTGACTTGCTAGGGTTGCCAGATGCGTTTTGTAAAAATACCGGCCATTTTGATTTGTCAACAGTGCCAGATCTAAGCTGTGTCGTACAGTGGCGTATGCAGAAAATTTTCATGGGGGGGTTTCATTCATTCAGTGGCATAGGATAGTCATTTGTTTTTGGTATGCGCTGTTTGTGACGTCACAATTTGACGTCATAGTCCTGTTTCCAAACCTACGTTTTAGCGAAGTTTGTTGACATAATATGCACGCTTTTGTATACATCCACTCTCATTATTTTATGTGTCATTGCTCTGAATATAAACTATTAGCGCTCCAAATTAGGCTATCGGAGGAAAATACACCCAACGCTACCATACAGCAGTTCGTAACTGCAAAAATATCAGGCTGCGCGTTAAAACAAGGGGTACAACACATTCATCAATTCGTCAGAGCAATTTACAACGGAAAAATGAGGCTGCGCTAATGTCTTGTCGAATACGAGCAGTCCAGCATAGAGTAAGCGCGGATGGACTGGCTGGCGCACACCCCTGTTTCAAAAATGGAATCTTGCTAAACTACACAAGAATTGAGAATGCGCATAAAGTACGCAAGAAAACTTTCGATTTTGTTGTTATTTATAGAAGTCCAGCAAACTTTTAGTTCTCCTTTTTTCCTGCTGAGACCCAATAAATACCTGGATGCTTCTATGTTAACAACTGCTGTTTTTGAGCTCGTGAAACAGTTCTATGCTACAGAAATCGGTAGGCCTAATGCAGCCAATGGTGTCAGCTCATGCGCTGATCAGCCTAAGCCTTAGCAGACAAAATAAATGCAATTTTTCGGATAACGTGAACTATCGCCGAACACAATCTTAAACATGCATAGCCTAGTGGACGAAAGGTCTGCAGAAAGTGGTGAGATGGTTTTTGTACCCAGACGATAACCCAGATTCCTACTGAAACC
>JGI24158J21664_10004848_pt1 | contig 17425 bp, 9 predicted proteins | sample Ectturendosymbi3_FD_21664 | JGI IMG/M metagenome (IMG submission 21664)
TTGTAAGCTGTTTCCTTCGTCCATTCAGTTGGAGATATTGTTTGAATCTTGTGGCTATTTAGAATGAATATAAAACTAAGTCCAGTGGCAAGTCAAAACTGTAAGGGAAACAGTTATATGTGAATATTTGATGAAGAGAAACATTCCATTTTCAAAAATACTTTTATCATTGTGGGATACAAGATTTTTGTGATATTTATGGATAATAAAACTAACACATGAAAACACGAGTCGTTTCGAATTAACCAAAGTTAGGTGCTCTTTAGCCAAATCATTAAACAAGGAAGCAAAGATTAGATTCATACGGTGCTTTCTGTTGTTAACAGTGACTTGTAGCACGAAGGGCAACACCGAGTTTGATGTAAACGAAGTAGTTTGTCCACCAAACTGCCAGTCATACAACGTTTACGGAAATGAGCTTTACTCCGACAACTCATCCGTTTGTGCTTCTGCAATACACGCAGGAGCCATAGGTATGTGAGTGACATGCTGTTTTATTAAGATTATTCTTATTCTTTGACACTTCCAAATAGAAGCAACTTGTTACTTTAAGGAACTAAATATTGTTTTGATAACAGTAGTTATCGAAACGTTTGAAAGATGTCAGTTGTATCGTTTGCTTTGGCCGTGATATTTATTATAAATATTGTTTGTTTTTCATTTCACAAAAAGACATTTACTAATTTACATTCAAATATTTTCGAGGATTGGGAATGTTTTCTACCTCAACTCCACAACTACTTAGACTTTTATTATTCTCAAGTTATCTTAAAATGTTGCATCGTTTATTTATATGCAGTACATTTCAAGAACGATCATGGCTGTTTGCTTGAAAATCACTCAGTTCACATTTTCGCCAGTGCTGACTACGCTTTTATTATCAATATAAAAGTTTTCAAATTTTGCAAAATGTAGTGGTCTCTTCACAGTTTCAAAGAAAAACTAAAATATACTGAAAACTGTCTGAGGTTGTGTTTCCTTTTCGTAGCAAATTTTTTTGATTGCGCTCAGTTTTTTCACAAAATTTTTTAAGCACTGAAACAGCCTGGTGTGATGGGCATTTAACGCATCATCATCACCGCCCTCCCTCCTGATGCTGCCAACAATGATCTCAGCGTTTCTTCGTCTGGTTAAAGAGTTTTTGATGTAATGTAGATTACAGAGGATTACAAAATAAACTTTGTTGGGGAAGTACGTACTTTTGTATCTTGATCGAGCATGACAGACTGATTCCTTAAGTACGACGATGCTTGGGACAGTTCAAGACATTTTGTTTGCAGGGCAATGCCGTCTTCATTTGTTTCACTAGTACAGTATAAAGACATGTTAGTGAGAACACTGGCTTGAGTTTCTACCACAAAAAAGGGGTTGCGTCTATACCAACTGGAAGTAATGCCTGATGGCGTTTATTTGGAACTGATGCATTATTCGATCGTGGTTCTAACAAATATTACTCGAGGAACTTTTCTAATGAGCTCGAACTTTTAGAAGTGGTTTCTTCCAACCATATAAAAAGTAAATGCACACGTTACTTCACTGAATATATGCTTACGAAACATAGGTACTGGTACTTCACTGCAACAAATGCGAAACAATAGCATTGAATTTCTCTCAAACACTATAGCAAACATTGAGGCTTTATTTAGTTGCAAAATATCATCCAAACTTCCCTTTTTCGTTTAATTGTAATGTATTTCAATTTTATCACCGATTACATCTGTATCATTTTCTTGCATAATTCGGTAAAGAATGTTACGTTGAAATGATTGACATTTAGCATTTTGCTTGCATGAGTATATTTAGTATTTGATTTTGAATGCTACGTACATTTGCCGCTCACTTGCACCCCTCAGATAATATTTTATTATGTTATTCAAAAGGAATGAAATAATCGATCAATGAACGTAGATACAATAAGAACAGTGTGTTGACAGCGCAAGTAAATTAAAACCCTAATTTTAATCAAATTGAATCATTTTCATTTTTATCTTGACCACCGTTTGTATAGAAACCGTTTATTATATTTCCAAACAATTTCCAACACTATTCGCTTTGTTGCTTCTAGCTTTTTTAAACGTCTATTTGTTTGCAATTCTTTGTGAACTGGTGGCATTTCGCAGGTTTGCAGGGAGGCTTAGTAACAATTTATACAAGAGCTGGAAGCTCTTCGTACAAAAATGTAACTTCGAATGGCATCAGGTCACGAGCAAGTGGATACGCAAAGCGCTCCTTTAATTTTAAAAGTAAGTTCACGTAAATCTGTTATTCACTTTCGTTTTGTTTACATTTATGAAATTGTTTGAACAGCAAAATAAAAATTGCATTTGAAATAATTTTCAATGTTCCAACAAGATAAAAGGGTTGGTTTTATTTTAGAAATGGATGAATGCGCAAGCAATCCATGCATCAATGGCGGCACTTGCGTTAATCTGATCATCGGATACGGCTGCAGATGTATCAATGTTTTTTTTGGGAAACGTTGCGAGAGTAAGTTTATGTGTGACTAATTCAACGCAGACAATTCCTATTTTCAATCCAAGCAAAATACAGTTTGATGAAGTCTGCTTGCATCATAATCAGCTTGAATCTGACTATTGCAATGCAAAATAATTTTTTCCTTTTTATTTTCCGCACAGTTGGATGTTGCAAAACAAGTGAAACGTTCTCGTTCAACATGAAATGAAACCACATGACCAAACATCGCTTTCGAAGTTTACTGTACATAATTTATTGTCGGTTGGTCAATAACTAAGGAAGATATGTAATCAAAGGAGAGTGAAGCATGCTTTTTGTGTATAGACAGTCTCTTGGTAGGAACAAGCACATCCCCTGCACAAGAGTGATACGTCATCATTGCAAATATGAATTGCCAATCACGTCTATTTTATACAGCTTTATATATTTTGAAACATATTAAATGAAATCAAACCATGAATAGTCGCAAATGGTAGTTTGTTTCAAAATGTCTAAATATGCAAATCAGCTCAAAATAAAACAAATGCATTTTGATAGAGGTGTTTGAAATGTGAATTTCAGAATCTTCTTTGCAGTGGCGCATCACCGTGATGCCATTATTGTCCATTACTAACCATCAAGTGCAAACGTTCCTGTTCTTTTTTACAGGAATGTGCAAAAAGAGCAGGGTGTTGTGATGTTTTCTTAAGAAGCGTGTTAGTAGCGAATAGAAACGTTACTCAAAGTCTAAACATAATGATCATCTTGAAATGGTAGCGAATATAACAATCGATCGATCTTCTTTGCCAACAATGTAAGGAATTGCGATTTCTCTTATTGCGGACACTAACCATGTTTTGAAACAAGTTTCACCAAAGCAAAGCTGATAACCTTACAGAAGCTGATCATGGTCTGACAATGTGAACTTTAAGCGTGACACAAGTAATCAATAAAGTCAACAGTTTAGTGGTTTTCTAGGAATCATTTGCGGTTGCTGCTCTTCTATTGAAAAGCGTCGGTGCTGCCTTGAGAAAATAAATTTAGGTGATACTTTTATTGCAGACATTGATAGCTTAATGATCATTCAATGACTTAAATTTCAATTTTTCCAGTGTTCTGCCAAGGTATGCATTCAAAACAAAAACAAACGAGGAGTAATGTGCTTCATGCTGAAATTTGCTGTCAAAACTGTCAAGTGTCAAGCTTGTTTTTAAGACCGAAAATTTGTTTCAGCTAGAAAAACATACAAGCACAAAATTAAAATAACCTTCGTTTATGAAAACGCATGAAACACTCCTTTTTGGGTCTGAAACAATCCAACAGAAAAATGTAAGACCCTGAGTTAAATTATCGAAATCGATTTGATTTGCAGATGTTTGCATGCGCTGGACACACCAACTGTCTATAATGAATCGGCGTGGGTGATATATATCTTAATTACAAAAAAATTATTCGGAAATATTTAGTGATGAAGCCAACATTGCGTCAACTTACTAATTACTTTACCGTTACAACAGACTGCTAACTGCACATCAGCATTTTGTGTTAAGATGTAACTAAAGTTAGGTCCATGACAAATCCGAGGTGTTTTGCTGTCTTTGTATTGTTAAATTTTGTCCAATTAAACGATTGAAGAACGCTTGAAATGCGTGATGGCGTCTTAAACGCATTCACTTACACTGCCGTATTCGGACATGAGTCTACATATTACGCAAATAAATCAAGCATTCGCTCTGAGTACAGTGCGATAACGAATGTGACAAAGGCATTTCTATGCAGGTATCTTCAGCCTGGTTAGCAAAAAAATCTGTTGAATTCGGTATAATGGCACCAGCAAATATCCCCAAACACAAAACGATCACATAAATAATATTAATTCGCTTTGCTTAGCAATGAAACGAATATACTGATTCTAAGAATAGACATGAAGTTTATTTATAAAAAGTAAAAGCTAAACAAAAACATTAAAAATTTATTTTGATATCAGTCTTGAGCAAGGGCACGTCTATGCATAGTGGACGCGTTTTGTAATGAACAATTTCTGTGTCTTGAAAACTACTACGACCTCCCATAAAATCGTTCCATTTTCGCATCAAGTAGTCTCTGAATATTTTACCAAACGCAATTGCAGAGTGTTTGCTCAAAAAACAGATAAAGTGCAACCAAACATTGCAAAAGAGCATCCTCCACAGTATTTCAAACGAATTTTTCAAACAAGTTTTTTTTTTCGAAAAGGTTTTCAACAGTTGCAACGTTTTCACATGAAATTTTTTCTAATTTGTATAAACTCTTGACACATTAGGGACATTTCTCATTTCACCCAGTGTTCTCGTGTAAAACGTACCACTCGGCGCACACTAATGAAATAACGTTGCTGCTGTGAAAGAGGTGTTGTCAAGTAGTTGTTAAAATACAGACATATTTCCATCCGCAGCAGGACTAGCAACCAGTTTTGAAACACACGTTATATCCAGTGTAAGGACGCGTTGGGGTCCTTTGAAAATGTATGTTTTCACGTTTTTACCGTCTTTGGTTGGTAATTCATAATTTTGTGAAATATTGGACGTATTCGTTTTTCCAAACAGCACCTTGATTTTAGCAGGTGACGCTCGGGTGTTCCGTTTGTTGCATCATCAGCTATTTTCTTTTTCGTGTTGAGTACCGTCTGTGGTTGGTCGTTGTTAATTGTAGCATGTTGAAAGTAGTTTAACTAACTCTGGTACATGTTGTGTAGTTTTTAGTTATATAATCGTATGCAATGAAGACTCATCGCAAGCGTTCTATGCTTTCTAAATTCAACAGCATTGAGCCCTTTGGAACTAGCCGAAGTGTTGACAATCTTATCTGTTAACGCTTATCATGAAGATCGCTCTAAAAATTTGCCTTGTATCAACCTTGAATGCGATCAACTTATGTATGACTACCGTTTGACATGTTTTCTAATTACTGCCTGTGTCATGTCTTGCGTTTGTCCACACACGACAACGTGGTAGACAGCTGCATGTTGCATACAAATCCTTAATAAACATGAAAATTTCCTGTGACGACTAGCAATTATTTTTTTCTTATATCAGGTAAATGGCTCTTTCCTGGCAACGGCTACAAATACCACATCAGGTTGGCGAATATGACATACAATGAATCGAAAAGTTATTGCCAAACATTGGGAGGCCATTTGGCGGAAAAAAGGCTCACAAAAACGAATCTTATGAGGTGAATGCCAGTTCTGAAAAAAATGCGTTGAAATTGTGACAGTCTGCAGAAGACTTCAAGTTTCAAAGAATTCAGCCAAAAGGTCTAAATCCAAAAAACGAAGTCTTGCTGCCACGACACGCAGTAATACCTATAGAGTCTGTGACTAGTTTGGTAGAAGTAGGGCTATATCTCATTTTACATCAAGATAGTAAAGTTGCATGGAACATGACTCTGAAGTGGAATGTGCAAATTAAAGCATCAACGTTAGCAAAATATCAATTTAAACTCACAAGCATGACACTGTTCTTCAGGCAATATTCTTTCGTATGAAAATATCTCCTTGTTTCATGCTTTGGCAACGCTGTTGACTCCAGATTTACCCGGAAACACAATCATCATCAACCGGATGACAAACGCTGAGCAGTGATGATGTGAAAAAAAATTACGTTTTTTATTTGCAGATCTATGATAGCCAGCATGAAGGCCATAAGTGTTGATCGCATTTATATTGGCTTAACTTTGATAAACGGAAGTTGGATATGGGCTGACGGCAGTCCAGCTAATGATGTTCCGTGGTATCCCAACCAACCTAGCGGCGGTGAAAACTGTGCTGAACTTCTGGAATATAGAGGCAGTTTCGGGATAAATGATGTACCTTGCGATGGGAAATGGCCAAAGGGTGCACTCTGTGCAGTTAAGCTCACTTAACATGAACTGCAACATTGAAGTTTTTTGCTCGTGATACTTTTTCTGTTTGTAGTGAAATCGCACAGTTCGCTCGATTACCATTTAGCCCAGTGATCTTCAACGTTTTTTGTAAAATCGCCACCTAACAGAAACTTTACTTGGAAATCGCCCACCTACCGATGCTTTTGCGCTGTCTGAAAATATTACAGTAGATTTTGCCTAATTCATCACCTCAAGGTGATTAAAAAAATAGTGACGAATTAGGTGAAGTGACGAATTACACAAACAGGAGAAAACTCTATTATAGAAGCTCGTATACTTTATAATAGTAACTGGTATACATACATAATGCTCCTATTTCCAGTAAAATACAAGTTTTTGACGTTATGGTTAAATGCAACAATTAATTCCTCTGCTCTATCTGGACTCCTCCATTTGATCAAGCACCTTTGAAATCTTTAATAAACTTTTCCGAGTTCTCTCAACGGGGAGTCGAGTCGCGCTTCGCACCTCGTGTATAAATTCGATAAACAAATTGCGAGGTGAAACAATTCTCAGACAAAGATCCGTTTGAATTCCCACACGTAATAGCTGCTTGCACGTTTAAAGCGAAACTGCAAATGACGAATTAGACGAACAAAACGCTTCTCAGGAGTAGCGAGGTGATGGATTAAGCAAATTGACGAATTAGACGATGGCGAATTAGACGAACAGAAATTTACACAAAAGATAGGGATTTTGTCAGGACCGACGAAAAAGTGACGAATTAAGCAAATTGCCGAATTAGACGAGTTCTACTGTATTTTGTTTTAGAAATAATTCACTGCCAATGAAATATAAATGTGCAATGAAGTTAGCACAAAACGAATGCAAATGCATTTGTAGATTGAATGCTATCATTTCCAAAATACCAGCTGGTTCCAACTAATGCAAATCCAACTAATACGGTTGGTGTTTATATTTGCAAACGTTTTCAAAGCAGTTTGCAAGTTTCTCACTTTAAGTCGCGTTGTGTTTCCTGGTCTTCTTCATGTCAAAGCGATTGCAGTATTTGTTACGTATACGCAGTAAGCTGCTTGACAGAAACCTTGCTCAGCAAAATACGTCATTGGAAACGGCAGTAATAGTAGCTACACTTATTCCCAAAGCTCTGGATAACTCTCACTGCAATGATTCCAAAATTTTCCAACTGTGTGTATGAAATACAACACGGGTTTCATCGTCACTTTGAATGTCAATGAGATGTTCCTGGGTGGTGGAATCCATTTGCTTATGCTAGCCAACTAGCGAAAAAGTATTTCACCCAGTAGCGTTCTTCACAGTTTAACGTACGGCGTGATCTCCACAACACAATGATTTCATAGCAAGCTTCAACCAACAGGTAGCGAAAAGGATTTGTTGAACTCCTTCGATTAACCAAGATAGGGTGCGTGGATTTACTGACCAGTCTAAGCTACTCCTTTCCTAGTATACGGTTCTGTTATACATTTTCATAAGTCAGATGAACACAGTACAGCTTTATCCAAAGTAACGTACAGCAAAAGACTCGAACTGACTAAAAACACGATAAGCACATTTTATAACTTACGGCTAGCTGTATCTCGCAACAGTCATATTTGCAGTGTTTTTACAACAAAACCTTCTTAGGTACATTGTTTTACTCAAGGTACTCATCAAAGAATATGAAACACCGAAAATCATGAGGACTTATTTCAAGGAAATTTTGCAAATAATAACACATATTTTGGAGGGATTTGTGACAACTCACGACGAAAAATAATGCAGCTAAACTTGACAGCAACTTGCACGTAATATTCGGTATTACCACGAAAGTCGATGCGATGATTTAGGGGTAACAATGTTGTGATTTTTGGGCAATTTTCGGTGTCTTCAAAGAAGCTGAAATTTGTTCTCTTTAAAAATTGAAGTTTGGCCGCTTGGGTATTTTCCGATAGCTGCATCAGTATTGGTTGCTTTCAACCAATATCAATATCAGTATAATTGAGCTAATAAATGGATACGATACAAGAAACATCTAAAACCCCGCGTGCAGATGTATATATGCTGACAAATATTATTGCTTGCTGTGCTTTTAGTGACGTTGGTCATGCAACGATTGGGTTAACCAACCCAGCAAACTACTCAGTACAACGATTTCTCGACACTTTCATCTCATTTTAAATATTTATACACAACAAAATATCACACAATCCATACATTCATAATCATCGGGAGAACCACAATGCTTGATTCCTAACCAGTGACAATCTCAGAGGTCTTGGATAGTTGTTGGAGTGGGGCGTTACACAGAACGATGCTAGTTTGACTGATGCGTGACCAGTCCGATGCGCGTTTAATAAACTTTATTACGAAACATGGAGACGAAAGTGCATCAAATGCTTTGATTTCAAAGCACAAATATAGTTTTATTGGAATCAATTCAACGTCGGAGTATGTTTCAATTACAGAAATCGCCCCCAAAATCTCGAAAATCGCAAAATCACCCCGACAACGCATTAAATCGCCTCCTGAGGTGGCAATTTCGTCCACATTAAAGACCACTGATTTAGCCCTTTCAATACTGTAGGGTTGTTTTTGTCTCAAAATGTAAGCACTGCCTTGTGGGTTTGCCAATTCAGTAGAAAAAATCGAGTAGGGATGGGTCAAATCAGTATTAATGGTGTAGGTTGTGTTGAATTTAACTTGTATTGATCTCGTTATACTTGTCACGGTTGACTGAGTACTGCACTGTGAAGGTTTTTGAGAGCATGTAATTGAAATTTATCTAAGAATTGAGATGATTTTGTGTAAAAAAGGTAACGAAATATTCTTGTTGAAGATGTATAATTGCTATTTCCTATTGAGATCTAATAAGCAGATTTATTTTTTTTTTTGTTGAAGATTACACTGTGTTTTTGTTAGTTTGTCTTGTAGTAGGACATGTGTGTCCCTACAGTATTTGACGCTTGGCTATATTTGTCCCAACAGTGTTGGTTATGCCACACTTTTGAACCATGGCTAGTATAAAATTTTCATTTGATGTGATAGTAAAAGATATCTTTCCTGAGGTGAAGTCTTTGAAACATTGAATTAAATTTCTAAAACGCGAAATAAAGGCTGCAAATCGTTGAATAAATCTATGACCAAAATGTAATGGAAAAACTGGCTATCTGTATGACACAAAAAGTTACCCTGAATAACGTGGTTCTTTCCTAGAAGGAAATTTAGGGTGAAAGAGTGGCTCCAAACTTTCCCAATCAATCAGAAATAATCATCGTGCTTTTTTGATTTTTGATTGAATCTTTACACCCACGAAACTGATAACCGCAATGCCATTTCCTGCAAATGAGACTAACAAATCTACCACACATTCAGTACCCTGCACGTTCAGCTGAAAGTCTGATTGATCATGGACCTGCCATTTTCAACGATGAAATAGACAAGTTAGAAAGCATTTTAGTGCTGCAAAACTGCTATAATATGAGGATGAACACGTTTCAGTGAAAAGAAAACTAAGAAGGCACTGCGACCAATGTGCACAAAAAAAGTGAAATCCCAAATATCCCAACTTTAAAATGCAACCTGCCTGAGATTTTTTGTTTGTTTCAAATCACATCACAATTAAAAAGATGAAACAAAGCAACATTTGCCAAAAAATGCTGTTTGTTGCAAAACGTGATTTTTGACATCAATTGCGCTTCTGTGTCTTCAAAGCTTTTCGGACATATTTATATGTCGGTACAATACTGTACGGACAAAAGTGTCCCATGTCTGTTCGTATCTTTATCAAAGAAATAACAAAAACTCTAATTACCTTGTTTGTTTGTCCACAAAGCAATGCTCTCATGCCGAAAATCAGATTTCAAATCGATGTGTTCAAAATCAGTGTTGAAAGTGTTAGGCAGACCAAAGATCTCAAAATAAATACGAAAAAGTATCAGTACAGTGGTACAGTTCCTATGTATTTTTTTCACATTCTTCCTTTCATACCAATTGATTGTGATTTTTCGCTACAGACTTGAGGTTGTTTGTTTTCTTTGCTCTTGCTTTGGCCTTTCAATATTTCTCCTGTTAACATTGCTTGCAGATGTAATCTTTGAAAATACGTTGTGTTCCGTGAGTTGATGTTCTAATAAAAATTTGCGAAAGATTCCTTGCTTGTTTCAGCTGCGCCGTGAAGTTACTTGAATACAGAAATATGCAAGTTTGAGTCATTTCCAAGTGATGAAAGCAGAGCCCAGACGGGTGATTCCTCGAAAGCTTGCAGCAATCATAAATCTTCTAATCTTTCAAAATGATGATAACATATGGAAGATCACTTTCCAACATTTGAACCTTTCACAAAAAGATTCAGGATCCATTTATTGCTGAGACCAACGATTTACAGCAGCTCAACCTTCAAGAGCAACATCTGAAATTGCAATGCTTTTGATTTAATTGCAGTCATAGCATTGCTACATTACCATTTTTCGTCTGCTAAAGGACGAAGGTAAAGTGAAGAGCAAATAAAATCTCACGTATATATATACCACAAAACCACTGTTAATGAAACGCGATTAATTTCTTGATTTATTTTATTCTCTCAAACTAATAAACAATTCATTCTCTCAAACTAATCAAGAAGCTCTTAAGGAGAAGGCTGAAATTACAATCTTTAGTACAGCACTCCTGCAAGTTTCTCAACTCTACAACGTCAGTACTTTTCTATCAAAAGATTTAATTGATTGCCCTTACAATTCTAACCGACTAGATCAGAAATTCATGAGATGCAACAAAATGTGGAAAAGTTTTTCTCACTTTTGTGGCCGCGAACCTATTTTACTGCACCCAATATCCCTACAGATCGTTTCGTTAAACCCTAAACCGCTGGTGAACCCTTCGTTTTCGACTTGATTAGGCTTGGTCGCTTCTCTGCATGCGAAGTCTGTACAGTGCTGTGTGCAGTGAATCGTATCGCCACAGAGCACACATCTGAACAAACAAACCAAACGCTAAGACTTTAAATACAAGGCGTTTTGATGGCTTCATGTACCACTGGGACCGCGGAATAACCCTCAGTTGAAAAGAACTTGCAGCTGTGCTTTCATTGCATTCTAGCAGTTCTAACTGCAAACACGCACATTAAGAAAGGGAAAAGCAGCAGGTTTGCTAAAAATTTTTTCAGAAGTGGCAAAACAAAAAAAAGTTAATTTCAATCTGAAACACCTCTTGGGCAAAATCCTTCTTTTCGTGACCCAAATAGCTTCTATTCTAGATTGAAAATCACTACTTTGGACTGGGTAAAGCGTGCAGCTTCGTGCAGCCGGTTCGCACTGATGGACGACGTCGAAAACGAAATTATAAGCAGTTGTAGAAATTGAGGTTTTTGTTTAAACCTACTTTTACGACAATTATCTTCTGTAATTTTAAGCAATCAGTGCAGTGCAGTGAAAACCATAACGCAACTTTAAATCCAAATGAAAAATTGGCAAGTTGATACAACTTTATCGCTTTGTGGAAACTAGTCACACCGATGAACCTTTCATTTCTAGGATCAGTTCAGGTTCACGTTTGATGTGATTCATAGCAAGGTAATGTTGAAACCTATCCATGCGATCAAAATCAACAACGTTTTGCAAGAAAACCAGCTATTTACTGAAAAGGCACGATAAATCAAAGACCATCAAGGTCCGATTTCTGCGATAACAGTGCAGCTTAACGCGGACATCTTCACGCAGAAAAATGTCTCACAGAAAAAGGTTCACATCAACTAAACAAGCATGGCGTGTGATTCTCAGGCTCTAATTTAGTAGACTTTGGCATGACATTGGTAGCCACAGGGCTGTACACGTTCTACTTTCTAGTAATTGGATTTGTGTCGGACTGGGCGATAGTTGACTAAAAAACTATACGTATAAAAGTTGCACTTACTGACAGCTTCACGATTCCCAAAAGCTCACGCCTTTCATTTTTTCAACAATAATTCCCAAAAATATTTTCAGCAGATCGTATGACATGTCAAAGTATTGCTTTTCATGATTCAGTTGCGATAGATAATTTTTCTGATGTTGCACCAAATATACGGAGGGTGTGTGATTTGGAGCTTCCTATCATGTAGTGTCACGCATTCACTGGGACAACAGAGTTTTCAGCGCGAGGTTATGCACTGGTGCGCATGCGCTTGTCGCCAACAATAAGAGAGGCAGTGGCATGCAATAGAGACAAACGATTCAAGGTTATATTCTTCGAAATGCTGTTTGGAATGCCCTGTGAAACGTAAACCAAAAGCGCTCTAACTGTGTGTTTATGTTCAAACTTTGAATCCACACAGATGTGCAGACAAAAACAAAAAACTGAAATGTATGAAGACGAATATCGTCCAAACATCAGATATGTGTACTTTATCTCAGCACAGCTGGGAAATCAATCATTGTCTGAAATTATTGTCTGGAAATGTGGTTAATGAATAATATTACGCAGTTTTTCAAGGTGTTGATGCTACGTCTGAATCAATATTTTTTGAAAGAAGCTCCATGAAGAAATCAGTCAAAAACTATAAACTAATTGAAACTGAAAATAATAAATTTCCAAAATCTCAAAAACAAGCCGATGCCATTCCTGAAAGTCAGGTCGGACATTGTTCCGCAACAATTGTTAGATACGAACTTCATCTGTCATCAACGTGAGTTCACTCTTTGTGATTGTTTCAAAACAGCAAGAAACGACATAAAGCGCTGTGAGGTGTTCAGAAAACAGTAGTATTTCCGAGTAATTTTGCCTTTGTGGCATTTGGAAACAAATGGTCTCGTTTTTGCCTCGCAACCCACTAATTGTGACTATGCTTTGATCAGACGCGTATCGAATCTTTTGCCAAAATCATACATAACAATCGATACGATTCACCAAACGCAGGACGCATTCAAAGGGCTTTGAGTATGTCGACATTACAGCCAGCATGCGGCTTGACCAACGGTCATGTGGAGATTCATAAAAACTCGTTGGAAGACCCTGGCGTTATCGACACAAAATCTGATTAAATGAATTAGATTTGAAACATAAATTGTTGACGAATGTTTATTTATCGAACTGATCATATACAGCGGTGTTTCCCATCTTTTTAGGCTTGCGGCACTCTTCAAAAGGTAAATATAATTTGCGCCACACAGTACATGAGGCTTACATCGTTACTTTTGCTGAAGGACCAAATTCCCTTTCTTTGGATTTCTGTGAAAATAAGTGGTATCACAAACTTAACGCACTAATTGACATTGAAAACATGATCCTCCCACGCATAGGATAATCAGTTTGTTTCTCTGCTGCTGAACGCTGATGTCTTTCAGTTCTGCAGACCGTTGTTGTGATTCACTTTTCGCGGCTAGTGTGGAAGCGTTTTGTTCGGATCACTCAGAGTTTTTCTATCTTGCCCGCAGTGACTTGGTTGCCACAGGAGACCAAAATGCATGTTGACTGAATCGCAGCGCTTGTTCTTTCAAGCCGACTTCCAAAACCTCTATGGGGTGCCGTTCGTAAAAATATTACATCTGACAGATTTAGCATAAAACTGCTATCTCTGCGCATATTTAGCTATCTCTACGCAGAGGTAGCTATCTCTGTACGCATTTAGCTATCTCGGCGCATATTTAGCTATCTCTGCATATATGGTAATGGTTTATTGTTTCATATGACTTAGCCAATAAGCAGAGGCACCATAAAAGCCATCGCATGCAGTAAACCAACTATTAGCGAAAATTAGAGCAAATGAAAGCACAATGGCACAATAGCTGATCGGTGGAAATAAAGACTGGCGCTGTGTCACATAGGATTGGCGAAACACCGTGGCGGTCATCTGGTCAAATAACTCGTTTATCACTTTTTGACAAGTGTTGAGAAACAACAGTTGGAGATGAAATAAGCATAATGAAAAGAAAACAGCAAACGAATGAATGCAGAACATGGTGAAGAAAATGTACAGGTGAAAGCGGATACCTATGTACATAGATGAGTGGATCGAATTTAAGTGAAGGAAATTGGTGTGATTAGAGTATTTTTAGCAATGCAAAGAAATTAAAGAATAGTAATATGAAAAGTAAAAAAGTTACAAAAACGTATTAGTGAGGTACAAAAGAAAACAAAGCAAGTGTACTTCATGCCGAAAAGCATAGAATGTGCACACAGAAAATACGAAAAAGTAAATACACACAAAAAATAAAACGGAGTTACAGAATACTAGAATTCACAGTAGTTTGTTGGACAAATGAAATGTTGCTAGAGTTCATAGTTGGAAATTTTTTTTCATGTAGGAGGTGTTTCTTAAGTTTCCATTTAAAGGTAAAGGTGGTTGAAAGTTTAATATCGTGTGATATTGAAGACCATACTTTTGGGCCAATGAATTTAAGATAACATTTTCCTGAGGAAGAGTTAACTCTAGGTAAAAACAGGTTTTTGGAGGTTGCTCGTCTTGTGGAGTGATAATGAATTGAGCTGAGTGGAATAAAATATTCATCAAAATGATTTAGAAACAGATAAGACTGCATTAATTTGCCTTCTGAAAAGCTGTTTCGTTTGGGAAGGCATAAGATGTTTAAGTGCTGGAAATGGTCTTTTAGTGATTCTATGTTAGTTGGATTTATTATTTTTGGAGCTTTATTTTGGAGCTTAATTAGAGGCTGAATGGTTTAATTTGAAGCACTTCCCCAATTGAGGACTGAGTAATTAAGGTAGGAATGGATTAATGAGTTATAGACAAATTTCAGTACAGGGGCTTATGTATAATGTTTAAGTTTGGATAGAATTCCACAAGCTCTTGATAGCTGAGTTTTTACCTTTTTTATATGAGGTTTCTAGCTTAACTTATTGTCAAGAAGGACACCTAGGTAGTTTAGGTTGTCTTCAGGGGAAATGCTGTGGTTGTTTGTGGTAACTTCAAATGGGGCAGGATTGTGTTTTCAAGAAGTTAATAGCATAAAATCAGTTTTATTTAGTTAAGAGAAAGCTTGTTGGCTCTTAGCCAGTGATCAATTTTGCATAGTTCAGGGTTAACAGTTGTCGGAAGAACATTAGAACCAGCATATGGAGATTAATATCATCAGCAAATAAAGTAGTATGAAAAGAGGAAGCTTTTCTGATATCGTTAATGTAAATAAGGAATAGCAAAGGTGAAACAACACTACCCTGAGGGACTTCACAAGATATCCTTTTGTATGAATATTTAAATGCCCCTATCTTTGTGCACTGCATTCTATTGTACAGACAATTTGAGAGTAGTTTATGAGAAACACCTCTGATACCATAGTGATAAAGTTTAACAAGTAAAATTTCATGGTCACAGCAGTCAAATGCTTTTGATAAGTCTAGAAATAAGGAACATGTTATTAATTTATTATCAAAGTTTGTGAGTAGTTCATCGTAAATAGTTGTAATGGCTAGCTCTGTTGAGTGATTTTCTCGAAAACCGTATTGTCTTTTGTCAATTAGATTGTGTTCTGTCAAATGAGAGTATACCCTGTGATAAAGAACTTTTTCAAACAACTTTGATAATACTGGAAGAACAGAGATTGGTCTATATTCAGATGAGGAACTTATATATTCTATATTCAGATGAGGCTATGAACCTTAGGAATTGGAGTGATGTGGGCAATTTTCCAGGAGTCCGGGAATTCACCGGTAGTCATGCATTTGTTGAATAATTTGGGCAACCATTCTGACACAATGCAAATAGCTATTTTCAAAAATTTGGAAGGAATGTGATTGGGAGAACAATTAGATTTCATTTTAAGGTTTTTGATGAGAAGTTGGATTTCATATGCATCAGTAGGAGTTAGGAATAACGAATTTTTTGAATTTATTTGTTTAATAAAAATTCTGTAAGTGGTAGATGATGGTTTTATTTTGTAGAAAGGGATTTTCCAATATCTGTGAGAAAATTGTTTGAATCATCGCATTGTTTTCGACATTCTGAGTCTTCAAAAAGCTTATTATTGTGTTGAGATTTGTTTTTTATTGCAATTATTTCGTTGCCAAGCTTCCATATTGTTTTATCATGATGGCATTTTTGGAAAGCTTGTTTATAATACTTTTGTTTGGAGATTTTTTTTAAGTGGGTAAGCTTATTTCTGTACGTTTTGTTTTGTCTAATAATATTTGGGTTGTTTGTAGTCAACTGCTTTCTGTACAGGATATTTTTTTTTTGCAATGGAAGTTAAAATGCCTTTGGTGAGCCATGGTTTGTTGAATGAGCGTTGTTCTTTTCTGGATGCGTAACGATATGGTGCATGTTATCAAGAGTGTCATTAAAGACCTTAACAATTTTATCGCTGAGTGTGTTAACTTCACCAGCTTCAGGATTGACGTTGTTTAGATTGTGACTAAGATAAGTTAAAAAAGTATTTGGGTCAAAAGGTTTCATGCATCTGAATTTAGGTTTAATTTTCTGTTGGGTTGGATGGTGTAGTTTAAGATTTACAAAAACTGGTAAATGATCAGAAATATCATGAATAGCAAATCCAGCATTTTTTTTCATCACATATATTTGTATATATATGATCTAATAAAAAAGTCGTGTAGTTTTTGCTGAATCTTGTTGGTTCGTTGATAAGAAAAATACAACCACAACTGGCAAGGCTATCAACAAAGTTTGTTACATTAGATTGTTCATGATACTTAAGAAGATTACAGTTAAATTCTCCCCGATCAAATATTCACAATTTTTGTTTTTGAAATGGGTGACAAGTTTAATACATTCATCCTGGTAAGGTAGAAATGCATGGGTTGCATGGCGATAGATAACAACAATAATAAAAGGTTTGCCAGATGAGGTTGGAGTTTCTACAAAGAGACTTTCACAGCCTACATTTTGGAGATTTAGGTCATTTCTGAGTTGGTAAGTTAGTTTGGAAATAATATAAAGACCAACCCCACCGGAATTGGTTTGTGAAGGATTATGAACAAAGTTGATGCCAGGGATGTTAATATTTGCAATGAAGTTGGGTTTCAACTTGGTTTCTGATATCGCTATAAAAGTAGGATTTATTTCAGTCATTTGGAAAAAGTCATCTAGTTTATGCTTATTTTTACCCAGGCTTCGTACATTAAAATGAAAATAAGATAAATT
>JGI24158J21664_10004850_pt1 | contig 17424 bp, 13 predicted proteins | sample Ectturendosymbi3_FD_21664 | JGI IMG/M metagenome (IMG submission 21664)
CACATGAGGCCGGCACAATTGTGTACGGAAAACGGTATTTCGATTTACATGTGCAGTGCTGTGGAAGTTGCATGGTTAGCACAGAATTTTCGACGTAGCAGTACACGTGTGTGATTGCATCTACAGTGGCGTTTAGGTGTCTCTAGTGAATAATAACGCTGGTTCAAATTTAATGATAGTCACAAGCCTCTGTTGGGTTTGATAGGGTTAATCACAGCAACTTAATCTTAAAAACAATGAAAAATCACCATGCAAGGTAGACATTTATGTTGGCCCCCCTACTTTTTCCTTAGCCCCGCAGTGCCCCCCCCACTTTTTTTATTGTAGAATCGCGACTGAACATAAGTGGTCCATCGGATATTTTTTTTAAAAAGAGGGTCCGTGGGTCAAAAAAAGTTGAGAACCACTGCACTAGCTCGATTGGACGGATCCAATGTCCCGTTTTTTAAACATTTTTTCATTTCAAATATGAATGTTTGCTTGATTGCTAAACTAACAGACTTACGCTGAAGCAGAGACGGTTTACTACGTATCACTTCCTTTTTCGAACTTATTATACGCACATCTTCAATATACTTCACAAATAGACGAAAAACGAAGATAAAATTAGAAGCATTCCAATGGGGATGCGCATGCAACATGTAGAAGAAACACCATTGCCCTGGCTTTCTTTTATTTGGAAGTAGTTAGACAAGGACCAAGGAAAATCGGTAAATAATCCATCCACTCCCAATTCAACGAATTCATCATATTCTCTGTAAGGATCGGATCCATAATCCCATGCCAAGAACATGTATTCATTTCGGAAAGTATACGGATGCACCTGAACAAATACTAATGTTTCTTAGACTGGACTTTCAATGAACGATCGACGGCTTGCGGTCAGTGATCGGACGAAAGTCAGCTTAAAAACAAATATTTCTGAAACACGTTTCTCAACAGCTTTTGCTGGAAATTTCTCTGGTTAGTACGCCACCGCAAAGAAAAATCGCTGCTGTTGTACGTAGCGGGCGACGTAAGTGGTTATCCGTAAGATCAAGGACTCAGTTGATGAGGTCAAACGTCGAATGTTGTTCAAAGCGTTCAGTCCGCGAGACAAGCAATTGAACAAACAGCAGATTGTCAGATGTCAAGTATCAACGCAAGTTCAAACATGCTGCTTGCATCACGTTGCGAATATACTCAATTGGTTTCGTATGCATAAGTTTGCGGGTTAGAGTGCACATGTCCAACTACATCACAAACGCGAAACTGCGGTATTTCACACATCAGTGATTCTGCTGTTAGGGGCGTAGCGTTCGCGGAAATTTGCGAGGCCGCCTCGAGTACATTTTTCGAAATGAAGGACAAAAAAAGCCAAGTGCTAATTGAATTTTGTGCAGTTACGAAAAATTTTGTCCGCCCATATGATAACCTGCATCGAAAAACAATGTGGAAAAACCTGTTCAAAATGTGGGGTCAGGCCGCAATAGGCGCAAAGCCACCGTTCAATGCCGTGTATTTGGTCAAAAATCTTTCTGCCAGCACCAGGGTTGGAAGATACTTCATTGGGGCAATGGCCAGGTGAACTCTCATAAACGGCCAAAGCTTCGTGCTTACGGCCAAACGTGGTTTTCACGAAACAAACTGCAGGTTAGAAGTTCGATCGATTGATTACATAACAATGATCATTATGCGTCGTTGTTAACGATTTCATTCTCTGGGTTTGAAATGTTAAACTGGGTAATTGCAACTGTCAGGAAGGGAAGTGTGCTTGCGATAATGCACATGGTGACATTTTGAGTGTTTGATTTTGGGATGCGGTACCACATGCAAATTCGGCCAAATTTTCACGATTTCGCCCCAAAAAAGCCAAGTTCCCAAACCTGGCCAGCACCACCTAAAACGCCTTCAGGAAGGGTTTTGGGCATAAGACAATAGCTGCTACAGATATAAACCCTGGTTCAGTGATCTCAGTTCCCTTTTCGAGTAATCTAATGTTACACTGATACATTGCTATATTGTAGGAAGGCCATTTTAGTTTGCTCCTACCATTGTTCAGAAAAGCGAACCGATTTTGCATTGACAACAGACTAGAAAATCTGAGCTTACTACAAAACACGAAAACGGCCGACAGCTTTCTCACTACAATCTTTATCAAAAAACTGTTGCATTGAAGAAGACGCGCTGATCACGAAGAATTGCACAAGCAAACAGAAGTGAACTTTTCGCGCGATCGGATCGCTCCACATGAAATATGCAGCAACCCGCAAACTTCTACATTTTGCAATCTGTGCCTATTAGAAACGGTATTCTCCGATTTATTCCTGCTGCTTGTTTTGCGCTTACTTGGTACCTTTACATCAGGGATCTCAAACACGTAACCCCCATGTGGCCGACGAGAGCATTTTGTGCGGCTCGCGCTGCTTTTGGATAATTAACAATGAAGTAATTTAGTTTATTCACCGGTGTTTAAATGGAGTGATTTGGAACGAATGTAGAGACAGTTTGAAATAATTTGCCTACAACTCACGACACCTTTCGCAGGAAATAAAGATGCAAAAGCTGTTTCAGTACCGCCATTGTTGCGTCAGGGTCATAATAAGTCCTCGTTTGGCACTCGGAGCATTTTGAGTTTGAGACCCCTACTTTACACCATTTTTCTACATTTAACAATAGAATTCAAACTTAACGTTTCGCACAGTGAAAAGACCTTTGCATATATGGCCACAATGACTATTTGGAGAGTGTTTACTCACAAGACCCAAAAGCGAATCCTTTTGAATCCTGCAATCACGATCCCCGTTTGTGGAATCGTCGCCACTGAGTCCCAAAAAACAGAAATTATAGTTGTAGCGCTGTACCAATTTTTGTGCTGAAGACAAGTCTTCGCATGTCGTAAATGCATAAAATTACAGTTGAAAACTAAAATGGCACGAAGTTAGTCAATGTGCTGATGAGTATTATCGGTGCAAGAACAAATATCATTAATCAAATTCTTTGTACGTTCCTAGTGTATGGAAAACAGTTCGCATTAATATTTCACCATATCTAAGCGTTAAAGGCATTCAGGCCCAGGGCCGTCGCTAACGGGGGCCGGTGACGTCAGGACCTGTCTACCACTTTGCAACCCCAAATGATGTATTGTGCTTTACTGTACGAATTATATTTTTGACATGACATGGTTTGGCAAGTTTGTTAAAGTTTTGGCGTAATATGATACGCCAAACTACTGATCACCTTTCGGAAGTCATTCGCTGAAAATTTGGAAGGAGTTTCGGCAAACAATGGGATGAAGACATTTGTCTATTTCTCTACAAGTTTCGTTGTAGCGGTTTGGGTAACAACATTTGTGAATGTGGCCNATTCGTTTGCCTTTTAGCCTCTTCAACAACAAAAATGTGGCGAGGGTCTGTTTGTCTAACGGTAACTGGGACTGTAATTCGTTTTAAACGCCTCATCAAACCCTTGAGTATTGTAGATACAGCATTTGGAAGCTAGCGCAAAAATCATCACTCTCCAAAAACGCAAACAACTCACCTTCAAGCCATAGGCATGGGCTCTGTCTAAAAAATCCGTCTTTTTAAAAACTCTTTGATCAATAACTTGAACGATGGCGTTCTTCGAGGGACCAACGCCGTAACAGAACTTTGCATACTTCTCTAGAGTTGAATTGGGCAAGCTAGTTGATGTTAGATAAACTAAAGGAAGTGAACTTTTGGTCGCAATGTATTCCAGGCTGCTTGGAAAAAAGGACTGAACAAAACATGGCGATGAAGGCCCGCTATACCCATGCTTCTTCAGAGCTTCCAATAGTATGTCTTCCATTGTAGTGTTGTGGTCGCGTTCAGCAAGAATGGAGTTAAAGAACTCCGGATTTTTCGTTTCAGGATAAATACCAATAGTTCTGGAGTTATTTTTACTTTGTGCCACAGCAACATACTCCTCGAAGCTTGCCATAGGAAAGCGGCCGTTGTAGGACTGACTGATCTCTGTAGGAGCGATCTTGGACCTACGAAATGCAAATAGCAAATAACTTATTCTTTGTCAAAAAGACACTAGGCCAAACTTTGCTCCGCATCGATCTTTCTATTTGTTTTGCATATTTCACAGGAATCTGAATTTTGGCAAATAAAAAAATTTACGAAAGTTCGATCCGGCACCCCCACTTACATTTTTAACACGCGTTAAATTGTATCTGGAAGTTTTACTCAGTTAATCGGTGAGTTATTATAGTGTGAGCAATTTTTGTTTGTTTAACTTTCAATAACAACTCATCACAACTGGCAATTTATTGTGCCTTGCAAGCATGCGAAGACATGACGTGGTACTACTATTTTTGACAAGGATGCTGCACTGGCTGGTAAAGATCACTAAAGAAGTGATAGAAAACACAGCTCGAAGTATAGAAAAACAGTCGAAATGTGAACAGGAAATGCAAATAAAGAGAGGATCTAAAATAGTCAAAATGAACAAAGTCAACAGATACATCACATTACCGTCTCATACATTCGCATCAAAACGCAGGTACCTTGCGAAGTGTCTTAAGTTCTTCCATGGTAAAATCAACAGTGAAATAGTCCGTAATATTTTGACCATTAACCGTGTAAGTATGCAATCTGTCGTCAAATTCCGGCTTGCTGTTGACATCCGTCGTAGCGCTCAACCAGCAGTCGTGTGTACAAATCAGCTGCAAATCCTGTTAAAAATGTGATATTAATCAATTAGATGTGTAGGTACAGAAATATAATCACCCCCTTCCAGTGGCGCACCTAGGGTTTCCCGTGCCCGGGGACAAAGTCAGTTTGGGCGCCCCCGCCCGGCCCATTCGTGGCAGCATAGATGCGAAGAATGAGTTGGGAGTGAAAGGACGTCGAAAGCTGACCCGGATGCATGGTGCATACACTCGTTTCATGACCCGTGTGAAAACTTCACATGACTGTGACGTCACAGAAATGACGTTAGAATTTTGAGGCAGACACTCAAGAATACTGAGCCAGCTGGCTTCTGACCAGGGTTGCGGAGTCGGAGGTGAAATATCTGACTTTTGCAAAATTTCCAACTCCGACTTCTTAACATAAAGAGATTGAAATTGGCTGTAAAAAATAAATGGAAATTGTGGTGCACAGCAAGAAACTGTTTCAACAAGTTTCAAAAGAAATTGTACCATTTCAACAAGAATTCCCAGTTTAGGAGTGTAATGTAAGAAATGATCCAATTGGAAATCCGCGGAGTCGGACAAAATATCCTGCTTCTGACAATGTTGTTGCACAGCCTAGCTTACTTTTCTCAGTTGGGTTATTAAGAACCAAATTTTCAAGTTTCTGGCAACATGGTAGAGGAAAATATAATAACAGGTACAGAAAATTTGCAGGTAGAAAGTGATAAAAAAAATAATCGTAACCACCTTAGATTCGTGGAATTTGATATGTGAAGCACGCCAAATCCATTTCAACATGACATTTGTCAAACCATCACAGCTCAAAAAGTTCCTAAGCATCAGATTTGTCTTCGTAACAACATACTATAAGTTTCATCGCTGTCCTGAAAGCATGCTCAGTAGCATACTGCATGCACCATGAACGCTGTATTTCCATCCCATTGTGATGCAACTGCGGAATGAACATGAGAGCGAAGTTGGGAAGTTCGCAACCCCGGCTAGTGGCTATCTGAAAGCATTGCGACGTAGCCGTGAGTCAAACCACATGCGAGCGCTGATTTCTGGAGACAGAAGCTCCACCTTAAAAAGTCAGTAAGGTTCGTAACTGCTCGCTTTGTGAATCTTGATGAGATTTCGCAACTGGGTAGCAGTCGCTGGCATTCGACATTTTGTGATTAGGGCTGGGTTCAAGTCAGTACTTAACTACTTACTTGAAACTGTTTTTTCTTTCGCTGAGACGTTTCGGTCATTTTTTGCTGAGGCATTTTGGTCACTGAGAAATTTCGGTCATTTGTCTCACAGTTGTATCAAAACTCGCTGTAACAGTTTTCATCTGCCTATAATTTCAGAGATTCCGACCGAAATGACTTAATTTTTTTCGGTCATTTCGAAAACATTTCGGTCTGTTACCGATAAAACAGCACTTTGTGAGTCACAGTTGTTGATTGTCATCGCAATTACGCTTTGGAGCTAGAATCTCATTCCATTACATTGAANCGCGGCCAACAGGTGCGAATTTGTCTGNACCGCCCATTAGCTGATTTAAAAAATACAAATTGCAATGATTTTGATATGCTTGCATGTTTGTCAGTCAGATGTCGATTTTCATGATTTGCTTGAATTACTTGATCTGTTAGAAATTACTTATACAATAAATTTTTGTTACTTGAACCCAGCCCTATTTGTAATTATTACGTAAAATTCCGACCTCAATTTGGCGCCCCCAAAACGCTGCGCCCGGGGGCAGATGTCCCCCCTTAGTTACGCCACTTTCCCCTTCACGGCTCTCTTGAATGAAAATGTCTAGCTCCCCTCTGGCTGCTTCACATCACATATTACTTCTAGCGTAGCTTTTCCCTAGTGATAGCCATGCTGAACTTCAGTTTTCTTTATCTCATCCGATTTTTCGGTAGAAGAACACAGAACCAAGTTTGAACAAGACAATTTTAACGCAATGCGTATCAACTATCAATACACCACCTTTAGAAGTTTTGATAACGAAATACAAAACAAGCTTAATATAAACTTTACTAAGTTTTGCCATACGTTCTCTTTAAGTAAAAACAAAATGTCCTCCGACATCGATAAAAATGCCCTCTTTTTGCCCTTCAAAAGTTTTCTACACTAGAATACAAACTATGCGGATTTTTAGTGTGATTTTGAATGGGTTGCCTTCAAGAAATAATACCAGTGCGCTGATCAGAGCACCTTGTTGGATGGTTAGTGCGGATGTTTTTTGCCATTGTTACGTTGTTCTGGTACAGCGTTTATGCAATATCTTGTGTCATAAGCCCATCTTTATTTGCAATTGCTTGTTAAGCCTGAAAATATGTGGTAGCCCTAAGCAAGGTGGAACTGTTTAGTTATAAGCAGCAGCAACAACTTAAAAAATTATTTTGAACGTAATTTTAAACAACAATTGAAATGCAGGACAAATACGATTCGTTTACGTTTTTCAGCATGCCCGATGTTTTCAATACTTTGGTGGAGATCGCTTCACACATTCACTGATTATAATTTTGCAACTCGTATTCGCATTTTCTTTTTGTTAAGACAGTTTCTGTCAAGACATGTAATTTCACACTGAATTTTCCAGCATGTTGTTGTGAAAAATCGTTAACATCCGCTGCTTCTTGACCAATTCGAACGGATATGAGTAAAAATCAGTAATATAGATATCGATACACAGTTGCATTTCCAATCAGACAAGTGCAGTGTTATGAATTTTTTTATTGATTGGGTGTTGAAACGTTGTGATTCTCTTTTGCATTATATTAAAGAGATGACACTGCACCTCATGATAGCAAAAGACTAGAAATTAATGATGCCAAACGTTTGATGCTGTTATCAAAACTTTTTCAGCGGCAACAACGAAATTTTGGGGAATTTCTTTGTATCTCGAAATGCACTTGTGTTCAAAGCAACGGTACCAGCATTTGAGCTGCCAAGTGATTCACGAACATTTTCAAGTTCATGGTCAAATGCAAAGCCAATGACTACAAATCCATTTAGATCAAGGACAGTAAATCGCATTACCAAAGGGTGGTTACTGAATAAATGGAAAAGCAATTAAGTTTTTTTCGGGAATCAGGTGGTAAGCGCCGACAGTGCGGAACGTCAAATACGGTAGGTACGCAATAAAAAAAGGCTGGGAACCACTGTGCTGTAAGTTGAACGTGTCTCGAAACATATACTAATTATACGATTTCTGTGTGGAAAACATAAGTCTGTACTCCCAAGATGTACAATCACCAGTTGTCAGGAAAGACCCAAAAGTAATTCATACATTGTTACGGCGAAAGGTACATGACCAATGGAATAGCAAGTGCGCGCAAACTTTAAATTAATCAAACAACTGCCGTAACAGGAATTGACTACTTCTGTGAAAAAAAAGATTCTGTAACACCGCCCTAAATACGTAAAGCCGGCCTCTGTGAAATCTATTGCAGAAGGGGTGTAACTAGTGCAGTTCGTAATGGTGAAATGGAATTGGTAAACTGAAAACCGACATGTCGAGGGCAAGACTGCACCAGATAAGTGTACTAAGACCACTGCACACAGATATCCAGCAAGAAGAGAATGCACTACATTCAGCCAAACGCACACTTTCACCAATCGACATTCCCGCATGCAAACACATGCACGCGTAGCTTGAGATACAAGTCAATCACCTTTGTGACGGCCAAATCACATTCGATTACATCAGCTCCTTGGTCCACAGCGAGTTGATAGGCAGCCACTGTATGTTCTGGTCTCATTCCTAAACATGAAAAAAATCTGCGTTTTGCGAGCTGTCCTAAGGTAACATAAAAATTGCTCCATTAGTGAGAAAAATTATCCGCTGAAACAACATAGAGACCGAGACTTACGCAGATGCGGGAAAGCAGATTATTGAAATAGGACGCGGGATGTCTCGATATGCCGAATGAAACCAATCGTACTCTGAAAGCTTTGGCATAAGCTCTTTGTGTCAAATAAATTCACTACCCTTCCGGGACTAGCACTGTGTTTTTACAGAACTTAGATTTTGGATGACTGAGAAAAATATTCGAGACCTCAAAACCGTGAATTCCAAGACCATTCTTACATCAAATCTTTAGACCGAGACTATTTCCTGTGCATTGCTGAAACTCGTAACGTCACCACTCTCGAGGTTGTGCTCATCACAGCAGAAAACACCACTAGGCAGCTTGCAAAAATGTTTACATGCACAGTAGGGTCAACCTTACCAGAACTTCCTCTATGCGCTATAATCAAAGGGCGGTCGGTGGGGAGGCTTGTTATTGCCCAACGTTCCGATCGAACGGGCACTAACAGCTGGAAGTACCACGTAGCGAGCCACGACACTGTAAACAAACACCAAATGTTCAAACAGTAAAGACGAATTTTCACTTAAATTTAAAGGAGCCGCTCAAAACCCCAAACGGGGCAATTTCACAACTACCTACCAACCACTACAGTCTCGTATAAATCTTTTCTCCGTCGTAAAAAGTTTCAAGTAATGTTAAATGCAGATTCGCAATCGCACACTAGAAGTGCACGTTGTTACAGATATTGATGCAACTTTGTTTTTTTGCTGGTTCCATCTTTTGTTATCTAATGAAATTACCGCCGAATTCGTGAATATGCAGAAAACCCTATAACGACACCAGCTGTACAAAACGAAAGAACAAAAGGTAAACTGTACACAGTTTATTGCAAGTGTAGCAAAACAAGACCGAAATCAGAGAGTAAGAATCAAGTCATGACAGCTCGTGAAACACAAAACACGTGCAATGAAGAAATATATGATATATGCCAGGTTGCAGATTTTCGGCATCCGATTGCAGAAATGGTTATAAGGTAGGATAACGGTCCATCGTTCCCGATGGCGTGCAGCTCATTCGCGCATCTCGCAAAACTGAAGACTAGCAATGGGTCCATCTTTCTGCTATGGCAGGGTCCCTAAACTTTTTTGTCAGAGGGCGACATATTATTACACAACAGATCGAGGGCCGGACATCTTGCGTAATGGGACTGTTTCGTTTTATGTTACATTCCACCAAAGCAATACATATTTCGTAACTATAATAATTTTTCATTACTGACAAAATGTCTTCTCGGGTCGGATTTGACCCGCGGGCCGTAGTTTGGAGACCCTACGTGCTATAGCATTCGTAAAAACCCTTCCGACTGAACTGCACTGCTCCCTACGATACAACTGTGAGTTCTTCTGCTAATAAGACGTAACCTGTGCCGCTTCACACTTTAAAAGTATAACCGAACAAACGAACCTAAAGCAATCCAACATGCCATCACTATTTTAACGATCTTGAGTGAATCTCAGCTTGCTTCACCCGTTGCATCTCAATAAACTGGTCGAAGAACACAAGACCAGTTTTTGCCCACGAACAAACAACATGACAAACATGTTGAAACGCAGCACACACCCCTTCACTTGGACTGCCAATATTTAACTACAGCAAACAGCGGACCGAGGCAATACGCAGGTGCAGAAGATTTATTACCAGGCGGGCACATGAACTCACAGATCCATGCGATGTGCAAACTGACAAAACAGGTAGGATTACGCAGTACGTAAAAATTAGGCTGCCTATTTCTCATTGCCATGAGAATTGCGATTTCGCGCCACGAAAACAAAACGAAATTTTCTTACCACCGCATAAGTCAACGTAAAAAAGCAGGTATTTACATGCTGCAAATCCCACTATGTCATAAATGCTTGGCTCGATAATGTGCAAGCACAAGAAAAGAATAGGAACAATCTGTAGTCGCATGTAGCCATTTAAAAATTTGAAAACTTAAGACCACTGAGTTCCAAACAAATTCGGCTCTGACCGACTTCTTGTGACACGAAAACTGCAATCCATAGTTTTATATTTTAGCACACATTTTTGGTCACTACTGTCTTCCATAGGATAGTACGTGTTATTCAGAACAATACAAGGGCGCACAAACTACAGTCGGCTTCGACTCCAAAACCTTCCAGAGTCGTATTTAAAAATACGGAAAAGGCAATTTCTGCTGGCCTAGATAATCACAATGATATAAACTTTTCCTTCTATTTGTGATAAAATTTCCAATTTTTGATATATACTTGAAGTGTACACAGCAACTAAAATCACGTTCCCACAGATACTACCTGCCGTGGAAATCAAATGAGCAGGTCGTAAGGTTTACCCGATTTACGCTGAATACTGGCTCTTTTACGTAACGAAGCCTTCGCGGGCACTAAACTCCAGCTGCGAAAGTTGCACAAGCTGTTTGCATAAAACACAGTAAAGATATGCGCGGCATCAATCTGAAAAAAACATCTATTTTTCACGGAAGCTCATTACAATTTCGTCCACGCAGTTTGTACCTTTCCACACGTCGGTTTTTCGTTACATGTGTTTTTCAGATTTGAATTCGTAAGTTTCGTTTGCTACTCCTTTATACATTATATCGAAGAAATTCGAGAACTTCACAAATCCAATCCAAGAAGACCTTACCGTGCCTTCTAATGCTGTTATTTTTGAGAAACAGATTTCGCACATTTTGAAGTTGCGCGAAAAACTGAGATTGCGCGCCATGCAAGCCACAAATAAAAATAATTTTTTGCGAAAAAAATTCGACATTGTCTCCAGAAAAGGATTTGCGGTGACAGAGGAAAACATAGACCGAATCTAGTGATACCGTATTGAAAGCATTTAAGTTATTTTCTGTCAATCAGCTAAGCTCACCACACTGGAACATTTAGACGATACTGAGAAAGGTTTGCGTGGCTTACTCTAAAAAATCTTCAGCCAACTGATTTAAACTATGACTTAACATATTTTGCATAGATACGCATTGACAACAACATAAAGAGCTTCCTCAGACAGTGGCTGAGGTACGAAAAAATATTGTTTCACAAGACACCACAAAACAAAAACTGTTGCCATATCTAAAACACAAGGCAAATGCAAAGCTGATGATTGCGTTGAGACTCAGAAGTAGATCACGCTAAAACTTCTTCGTTATCATTTGTATGCTGAAGACGTCATTACACAAGCCTGCTAGTACTTCATCACTTTGCGGTAGATCTGCAGATCTTTTGTACTAAACATCCGTCAAGCACGACATTGATAACACCAGAAGAAAAAAATTTAGCCTACTACCATTAAGCACAAGCAACCCGTGCGCAGTTAAAAAATCAACAACAACAAAGAAACACACGCAAACATCATTGCTTGCATCGCTGAAGCTCTATTTTGAAAAAAACGACGTTTAAACTCAATCGTATATCTACTTCACAAGAAATCTCACGGACAACGATGCAATGCATGGGATACACAGCAACCCTGATCAACGACTTACTCGTAGTTTTAACACTTCCTAGCTTCAGCTGTAACCATAAATGCGACAGCGCATGACGAACACTCCCATACCAAAATGACCAAAAGTACCGCAGGAAAATAACAAGAGACACATGGGCAGTACAACGTAGGAAGGTAGTGGTCGACATTGCTACATATGAAACAAACCTATGCCGGCGGCTCTTGTCAGTAGCGAAACCTTGTATACAGTATAGAGTAACAAAATTACGAGGATAACTTGGATGAAGAAAGAGTAGCGCAGCCGAACTCGGAGGTGTTGGTTGCACAGATTGATTTGCCGTAACTGGAACACATTGCAAGTGCGTTAAATAAAAATGAAAATAACACATCGCTATACAATATGAACAAACAACGCAGCACCAACACGGTTGACAGCATCAAAACTTGTTGTAGATCTTTTTCACCTATTTAATTGTTATACAAACTTCTCATCACAATTAATAAGTATCGCATACCTGATAACGGAGCTGAGATATTTCGTTTCTGAGTGGTTCAAGGTTAACATTGGTAGAGGCTGACGCAGGATTTGCAGTCGAAGTTGCGACAGTTGCGGGGGTCGTGGGGATCACACGCTCAGTCGGAACTGGTTCGTGGAGTGCATCCGCTTCAAAGCGAACACGAATTCTGTTTGAAACGCACACTATTTCACCAAATGACAAGTGCGTAAGTGCAACGTTTAAAAAAACGCACTGTAGGTCTTTGTTAGCAGTTTGTTCTGTAGAACTTCGGTTTCAAAGCATAATTTTCAAAATCTCAGTTGTATTTTGCGGGATTTGTCAAAACAACTGTGTTGGTGGATTCGTTTGTCAGCTAAAAGAATATTTGTTTCCAAGATTATCCTTGTGGAATAGACACCTTTCAATAACAGCCAAGTTTTACACTCACACCACATCAACATAGAACATCACCGTTTTGGCCCCTCAGGCCATTTCATTTTGTAAAATCTTGACCCTAATCTGAGACAGTCACTGTTACGGTCACCTAGAGAGTTTTAGGATTGCCCTGGGCTTCATAGTCGATTAGTCTGATCAAGCGTACCTCGCGACTCAAATGATTAATAGTTCCGCACTTTGGTAAAAAGGCGCAAGGCCGACTTATTGGAAAAAGGCACGAAGTTCGCTCGCAAGAAAAAAGGTCAGCGGTGCAGTGATTTCAATAAATCACAACTGCTTCGCCGAAATGGATGATTTGAGTCTCTGTTGGTTTGTGGTCAGTGTGATCAATTAAACGAGTACGAATATTAGAAAGCGAGGGGTTGTACATTTGTCATTATCATTATCATTAAGAAGGTTACAGTCACCACTGTGTCCCTGGTTGAAGTGAAAGTGATCATACCAGCAAAACTAAAATCTTAAATAAATCACGTCAGCTGATTTTTACCGTAATGCGGTGGCGGAAATTGTCACAAATGGATAAATTTTGTAATCAGTCGTCTAATACTAGGACAATGATACTATTGATAATTTGGCCCAAGCTTTAAACGTGAACGATTTATTTCCGTGAATAATCGCAAAGCTTTCAGTTTTATAATCGTTTTTTTTTTGTTCCGATCCTCGTATACGTTCATGAAGCTCGGGTAACGAAATAACTGAAAGAATGCTATCTCAAATACAGGAGGCAGAGATGGAATTTTCGCGTTGAGTTCAGGGCATGACACTTCGTGACAACGTGCGCAGCGGTGAAATTCGTAAAACCGTGAATGTCGAGCCATGTGACCAGAATGTCCCAGAAAAGATTAGAGGCAAGTCCTGCTGGTTACTCCCACAACCGAGAGGTCGACAAGGGACCAGGTGGAGCAATTACATTTCCACACTAGGTTGGTCTCGTCCTGGTGTCGAGCCAGCAGCACTGTCAGCGGTTGCTGAAAACCCTGAGTTATTTCGAGTCCTGGGGCTGCTCCCCCATGACCCTCCCCAGAGCGGGAATGAAATGAGGAAAAGCGGGAATGAAAATGAATGAATGGTTAAAATCTATCCTGGAAATGACTACAATGTAAAAAGACTAACGTCATTTGTACGGACAGAATATCATTTCTGGTTGTTAAGCATTTGATAATAAAGTTTTCAAAAAAAACTGAAAAGACTTCACAAAACTCTTTAGCAACAACACAAAAGACTTTTCACACAACTCTTTAGCAACAGCTGCACGAAACGTGTACGACTGTCTTGCAAAATAACTAGTTACTACTTGCCTGTGTTCGAAACGGGATTCTTTGCTTGTGTGACAGGCCCAAAACTCCGTTACATCGACATCAGAATCTATGCGCTGGTAAAGTATCAAAAACCGATCCCTGGATACACTGCGTTCGTGACCAGTAGCAAGATTAATTCGTATGACAACTGTTTCATCTGAATAAAGAAATTTACAGTCTACAGCAGAGACCACAAAAGAAAGGGCTTTTCAGAGTCGATTCTAGAACTGAAAAATCTTACTAACATTCCAAGAAAGAAAGTGAAGATACCAAGCTTATCACCACACAAGAAAATCACCACATCAGTTAACAAACATGAAAACTGCCAGTCACAATATTTTGTCACTGTATCAGGCGTCCACTCGAACAGTATTATTCACGACCACTATCTCTGTTTAACGCCGCTATAATTAGGTTAAACATTTACGCGACTGTCGTTACAGTCGCTTTAGTTTTTAGCAATAAATGAGCAATACTTTACTTTACCACTTCCACAACGCGAAGCAGACTTTTGTGAAATTCCATTAGATTGCGTTTGATATCAGACAGATTTTGAATGCAGGAGATTAAGTACGAGTACCTTCAGAGCTGTTGAACCGTAAACTCGTTAACTGAAATTTTCGGAATTACTGTGTTTTTCTCAAACTGATTCAACAAAGATCACTAACTTTTCTAACATTTGTGAACAAAAGGAAGTTAATTATTGCAGAAGTGCATATTTTCATGGGTGTTGCACTGTGCGCTAGGAGCAAATGATAATCACAAAAGCTTTTTGTTTCACAAATTTCCAAACCGCGTACGCTTTCATATCAAGCGATTAGTTTCACAACTAAAATTTCGTTTTCTATAACATTTTTCTTTTTATCAACTTAAGGTGGACTGAGAAAAAAATCAACATTGTTTTTAGGATATGCTGAAGCGCAAACTGTCCTCAATCGGCTTTTAAGTTCAGAAACTCATCGATTTTACACATTTCGCCTACCAATGAATAATGAACATTTAAACTAAACTTATCGAAACGCAATACTATACGGGACTGACGCTTTGTNGTGCCNCAACCGCAAGAACAGTGCTGACACCTGGCGGTANACATATTAAGAGACGGTACTTGTTTTCTATTCCGTGTCCCACTAAAAGCTGCCCGTTAGCGATTGACACCCTTCATTGCTGCGTCTCACCCAGTCCCCTCTTGTGCTTAATTCAAATCAATGACACACGAGCAATCTTCACTGAATTTTTCGGTAGAAACTGACGGGACCAATCGCCTTGCATTGCCAGGAGTCAAGAACGCATAGACCTGCCGAAGACTTTTCCAACACTGAGCCGCAATATTGTGACATCAACCTCGGGCTGACATCACCTTTTACCCTAATGCTCGGGCGGGTCTCAGCAACTCGCGACTGTCAGCCATTCAATCCTGATTTACGAGTATGCAAGCTGCTGTAAAATCAGAACACAAGTAAACAACGAACACAAACAGACTTGCCACACACTTACCAGGAGCAACTTTCCCAGCGCTCGGCTTCACGTGGTACCTTTCAGGGGCGTTCGTCTTCACTTTAAAAGCAACGTAATCAATGGACTCGCTGTTAGGATTGGTCAACGTAATATGGGCTTGGTAACGACCAGAAAAAGCATCTTTAACATTGTGCTTAAATGGAACTTCCGCAACGGGGCTGTTGATACGAAAAGCGTCCAAGAAATGTTTGCAACTGACATTCAAAACCAAAATGGAAAATGGCACCTACCTCATAACCAGCATCTGACCAAGCTTGAGTTCATTTGATGTCGATCTGGGAGCAGCAAGCGTTTTTTGAACATTTTTTTCTGTCACTGCAACGTCCGCAGAGGAACCTGCCGCGTAAATATATTTTTATCAACAATTCTAAAATTTGCTGTTTGTTTAGATGAAATGTGTTCAAATTTTCTGCAAGGATTGTTCGTGAAACAAGCTGATTCTTTGTTTCGGACCATACAAAGAATCAACATAGCAGAGCTTGTCATTAATTCCAACCAATGCAAAAACTCACCCGTATCAGTGACACTGCATACTATAGCAGTCGATTCGGATTTGATGTGATTCAAGCACTCGCTTGGGTGTGTTGTTTCAGCGGAATGGGTTGTATTGCTGTCTGCAGTTTGTTTCAAATCGCAAGGAGTTTGATTAGAATAGAGCTTGTCAGTGACCGGGATTTCTGTATTGAACATTTTTTCGCGTGACATTTGATTTCCACGTTTTGCTATCGGAGGAACTTCTACAACTTCCGATGTAGAGGTAATCTCAAGGTTATTGACCACAAACTCTTTATCTTCTTCTTCTGAGCTTGCATCAACATCGTCGCCTTACAATCAGAAAGAAAAACATTTCACAGCATGAACAAAATTTTGCGAGAGCGTTAGGTATTACCTGAGACGATACGTACATGAGACATATGTTCTTAAAAAAAGTATTTTATGCCCACCATCCTATTCCTTATTTCTGCAGTAAATCTTAAAAAATAAACTACCGGTTCCTTTACCGTAATGATCTTGTTTTGACCCAAATGATTCAGCCAAATTAACTACCAATCACGCAGTAGCTAATCTATGCAAAAAAATAATTTAACCCACCTTGGGTAAAATATGTACTATTGGCCGCAGGTTTGTTCTGTTTCATAACATATGCGCTGTCAGAAAAAGGAGGATATGTGTATTTCCAGCAGTCCTGAAAAATATATCAAGAACAGTAGATTGCCAGCATTAGAAGTAAAGGCGAACTTTGTCCAAACATTTTTACTAAACGCTTGAGATTCTTCCGTATTTAGCCCAGTTCAGAAAAAATATCGCTAGGTAGTATGTTTTCCAAACAACTAAAATACAATGCTGGTATTGTATGTCACTCAACTGACCACCGGAATTTTATTCCATTGGGAAAAACAATAAAAAAAAAACACTTTTTTCGCAAGATATGAACGTAACAGTGATGGAGGTAATTATCTTTTTTTTTCCTACTCATTACAGCTAAGTTCTTTTCAGATCGCTACATCACTACAGACCCGCTTTGATAATAATCTCACTAGAAAGTAGGATGTTGTGGTAGTGTTGCGGCCAGTGGCCCAACTATATGTACAAATACGTACGGACTGGAACCAGTGCTTTGTAATAGAATGCTCATTAAGCCATCCGGCTGGGCACAAACCGTTCACATGTTCACACAGCGTTTTACGTAACACGTGACTCAATATTCACGCCGTTCG
>JGI24158J21664_10004851_pt1 | contig 17423 bp, 10 predicted proteins | sample Ectturendosymbi3_FD_21664 | JGI IMG/M metagenome (IMG submission 21664)
ATGTCAGATGATAGAGGAGCTCAAAGAAGATCTTGCAGAACCGCATTAAAAGATGCTTTTGAAATGTAATTCGAGAGTTTGTCAATTAAGACAAAGTATAGAAACCGCTTAAATCAGTGGTCTTCAACCTTTTTTGTACAATCGCCTCCGTACGGGAACTTTGTTTGAAAATCGCCCCCTACCTACAATTTTTGCGTTGTCTGAAAATATTATTTTATTTTGAAAATAATTTCAGTGCTAATGAAGTATAAACAGGCAATCTAGTTACCACAAAACAAACAAACAAAACATTAATGCATTCGAAGAATAAATGTCATTCATTTCCAAAATCAGCTGGTTCCAACTAATGTGAACCTTGCGATGGTGTTTATCTGCAAGCTTTTTTAAAGCATTCGCAAGTTGGTCGTCTTAGGTCTTATGGCGTTACAACCAGTCTTGTTCATGTCAAGACGATTGCGGTATTTACTACGCATGTGTAGTGTTTGTCAGAAACTTTGCTCAGCAAAGTACGTCGTGGGTAACGCCAGTAATAATAGCTTCACTTTTACCTAAAGTTCTGGAAAACGCTCACTGCGTTTAATCCAAAAATTTAACCATCCGTGTGCATGAAATATAGCACGGGCTTCATCGTTGCTTTGGATGTCGATGAGACGTTCCTGAGTTGTGGAATTGCATTCGCTTATGCTAGCTAGCTGGCAAAAAAGTATTTCACCTAGGGACGTTTACACAATATAACTTTCGGCGTGATCTCTGCAACAGAATGACTTCATAGCAAGCCTCAAACAACAGGTGGCAGAAAGGATTTTTTGGACTCCTTAGTTTATCCAAGTTGGGTGTTTATGCTTACTCGCTGGTATAAGTTTCTCCTTTCCAAGCCTACTGCTCTGTTATACTCTGCCATAAGTCAGATGAACACCGTAAAGCAAAACACTCGAACTGACTGAAAAACACGGCAAGTACGATTTACAACTTAACGACTAGCTCTTACCAATTTTACTAGCCATTATTAATTGCTACGTACATCATTTCGCAACCGTCATATTTCCAATATTTTTACAACAGAACACACTTCAATAAGCCTACATTGTTTCACTCGTCTCACGGTATTAACCAAATATTATAAAACGCCTGATAAAGAACTGTCATATTCTTTTGCCTGCGAAACAATGATTTAGCTATGCTCTACCGAAGGCCATGAATACTTGTTTCAAGGCAATTTTGATATTAATAACACAATACGGTTGGAGGGATTTGTGGCAGATCACGACGAAAATGAACTAGGGCCTAGTAGCCTAGTTACTAGGCTAAACTTGACAGCAACTTTCAGTTACTATTCGCTACCGCCGCGAAAGTCGATGCGATGATTTAGTGGTAGCAACATTATGATTGTTGGGCCATTTTTACTATCTTCATAAAAGCTGATGTTTTCCTCGTGAAAACTGGAGTTTGACCGATGGCGTACTTTCCGATAGCTATATCAGTATTGGTCGCTTTCAACCAATATCAGAATAATAGAACTAATTAACGCATACTGTACGAGAATCGTCCAAAACTCCGCGTGCTGATGTATACAGACTGGCAAATGTTATTGTTTGATGTCTTTTTTGTGACGATGATCAGCCAACGACTGGGTTACCAAATCTAACAAACTACTCAGTTCAGCAGTTTCTCTACTCGTTTATCTTATTTAGAACGTTAGACTTAACAAAGTACCTGCACATTCATATAATCTTCGTGATAACTGCAATGCTTGACTCCCAACCAGTGACAAATTTAGTGGTCTTGGATAGTTGGTGCAGTGAAGCATTACACGGAACGAGGTTACTTTGATTGTTACGTGACCAGTCCGATATGTGTTTTACAACCTTTGTTACGAACCATGGAGTCGAAAGTGCATCAAATGCTTTGATTCCAAAGTAACAAATATTGTTGTTTTGAACAAATTCAAAATTTTAGTATGTTTCAACCTACAGAAATTGTCTCCCTGGAAACTGAAATCGCCCCCCAATCTCGTAAATCACAAAATCGCCTCCATAACGCATGGAATCGCCCCCCAGGTCGCGATTTCGCCCACGTTGAAGACCACTGGCATAAATGCACAGGGAGGCATGCGTGTTGATATCAGCAACATGCTGTAGTTTTGAAAAACCCATACGCAAGAACAGGAGCAAAAGATTTATTGAACCTAAATACAACACATTACAAAACTTTTGAAGTCATCCTTTTGATTTTATTATTTTGTATGTACTTCAGTAAGTGATTATTTTGTACAGCATATTCAAATGTTAACATGTGCAATTATTGTACATATGTTGGATTTTCTTTACATATTAACAACTTTTGCTGCTTTCTAAACGTTTGAAAGCCAGTCCTTGATAATAACTTATAGGGCGTGCAAAGTCAAAATATAATTTTGTAGGGGCTCAGTACAAAAAAGCTTGGAAACACCTGGTCTACATGAATTGGATAGATAGTCAGAGCGAGTAGACGAGGGTGTCATTGTCTGAAGCTACAGGATCAATTGTTTGCTTTTTGAGAACATTTGGTACTGCTTGCATTCTCTGAACAGGGTCTTCAACGTGCACTTGATTGGTTATCTGCTGCGTGTGACCAAGCCGGAATAACAATTAGCCCTACAAAGACCGAGGTATTATGTCTCTCGTAAAAACAAAGCAGTATGCGCTGCAAGTAATCGGCAGTACACCGCAGCAGTTGAAAAGTTCTAGTCCCTTGCGGTGGTATTTACGATGGACGTAAAGCGAAAAAAGGAGATTGATATACGGACTAGTAAAGCAACCGCAGTTCTGCGCGAACTTTATCGCTCTGCGCTCAAAAAACGGGAGCTGTCAAACACTTGAAAGCTGCCTGCTCTTTCTTTCTGGTCTTTTTTGGTCTTTTTTCTGTCTTCACCTACTGTCACGAAACTTGGTAATAACTGAAGGAGTGCTATCTCAAGAACAAGTGGCAGAGATATTGATTTTTCCAAAGAATGCGCGGTGTGGCACTTCGCGACAAACTGCGCAGCTGTAAAATCCGTAAAACCCAGAAAGATGAGCCAATTCTCCCCGAACAGAGATTTCAGCTACGGTGGTTCGACCAAGTGAATGTCCCAGAAAATGTTTTCAAGGCTAGTCCTGCTGGATAAACACACGGGAAATGACGCAGAGGTCGTCCAAGGACCTGGCGGCGTGACTACATCTCCGACTTTGCTTGGTTCCCGTCTTGGTGTGGAGCCGACAGAACTTTCTGATATTTCTGAAAACCGTGAGGTATTTCGAGTCTTTAAGGCTACTACCCCTACGAACCTCCCTAGAGGAAAAATGGGCATGACAACGAATGAATGAATGAATACTAAATTTTTCTTAGAAGTACAGCTGATAGGATCCAAATAACGTCAAAAAACATTACGACCTTTTGCAATTCAAACTGCTCCACAGTTACTACACTTTAGTGAGCAAAAACCATTGCGTATAGACTTACGAATCTTTGAACGTATTCCCAACATGGACAGCAATCCCACACGCAAAACGTATCAGTGAAGGTGTACCAACATGGACAAAACCGTGTTTCTTGCTCAAGCCCTGGCAAAGAGATACACAAAATTTAATTATCCAATTAGAATCAAGCAAACTTGCATCAAGCCGAAGTAGACACATATTCCCCGCATTCTTTCAATCGTTCCTATCGCGGTTTTTCTTAAACCTAAAGCTAGCGAATTTCTCCATTGCACGAAGTCAGCAAATAGTTATTAGTTATAAATATTGCAAGAGCAGGGCCGGCCTTCAGCCGATTGGACCGATTGCTTCCAATCGGGCCCCGCACAAAAGGGGGCCACACGCTACGCCTACTACTAGCATAGGCGTAGTCAGGGGGGGCCAAAGGGGCCATGGCCCCCCCAAAATTTTTAGAAAATATAGCCATTTTGTGCTTTGAGAGGCGTTTTTCTAAGCAAAATAGTGTTATTCGCCTAAAATCAAGCATTCCCCCCAAAAAAATTTTGGGCTGGCTACGCCACTGACTACTAGCCTACGCAAACTTACAGTTTCTATCGAAGGTGCTTGTGTAGTGTCGGCGCGGAGCCCACAGTTTTTTTGTAGGCGTGTGACCTGTTGCCAACGTAAATCATTGTGAACTGCGCGATTTTAACGCCCTTAATCATCATATTCGTTCTTTAATCGTAACAATGGTCTCTATTTTTCGGTAATGTGTAAACTAGTTTTTTCAATAGCAGCTAGTTTAGGCAAAGAGTGCTTATCTTTGAAGCTTTTTTCTGTTGCGGTCATACTTGTTTTTTATTTGGCAGGTCATGTTTCAATAATTGCTGCAAAATACGGTTGGATAGCTACAGCTGATACTTGTCTTCTGAAAGTTAAGTTCGCAATTGCAAATGTGTGCTGCGTAGTGAATCTTGTTCAATTTCCGTCTCATAGGGATCTCATGAGGTAACCACCTGAGATTGGCGAAAACGTTTGAAATAAGCCTAATTTTAATTATGCCAACTGAACGACTATTACAGATACGCAAAAAATAACAGTTCCTTAAACGTAACAGAAAATTTCTTGAAGGAATATTAACAGTAAAGCCATTTGCAAAGCAACAGGTGTGACAGTTACGTTTAAGCGAAGTAAGCCTCATGACGTTCTTGTGGTGAGAGTTGCATCATGAAGTACTACGAAAAAAAAGATTATGGCATCAGTCTCGCACAGATTGGCGGCGTAGTTTCTAAGATATATCCCAACAAATAGGAAGTTGCAAAAAGTCTGAAAAGGTGCAAAGGTGAGGATGTCTTTCTGGAAGTTTTTGAGGATATACTAAAGTATTTGGTTGTTTGAAAAATTTCTAAAAAGTAGGTTTATAGTTATTGGAAATCTACAATTACTTCATATATTTGTTTGTTATTACAGTAGAAGCCACAATAATTTTTTAACTTTTTCGATATATTGAACGCCTGCCCCAAAAAGCGGTTTGTGCTCTTAACCGGTTCTCTATTAAGTTGGTTTCACTATAACCACTATCTGAATGTAAAGTGTATACTGATAGGCACTAGGCAGGTGTTATACTGTGTTTCGGTTTCTAGTTTTGACAGGCGAATTTGGACTATTTATTTAAGAATATGTTGCTTCTGTAACTAATACCATGAGTCAAAGACCAAGAGACATAGGCCGAAATATTTAATTGGCAGTCAGAGATGGCTAAACCAAAAAAGGCGGAAGCAGAAGAAGGAAAAAGTGCGTTGGACAAGTATTTTAACGGAACTACCTCAGAAAATGCAGAAAAAGCTCCAGAAGAGCCATCAGGCCCGTAACCAGGGGGCGCAGGGTGGGCGAAGCCCCCCTAGAAAATTTTTCGCCCCCTCCTGGAAAAATGTGTTGGACATGGTTTAAAACTATTGGACAGATTTCAAAAAATTTGGGCCCCTCTCAGAAAACTCTTCGCCCCTCCTGGTGTCCCAAGTTGGTTACGGGCCTGAGAGCCATACGACAGTGAAGATGGCGACAACGTAGGCAGCCAGCCTAATGATATGCCAGACAATCAAAGTGAAAGTTTATGCAAGGGAAATGAAGTAAGTCAGAGTGATGGGACACAGTTTTCTAGGTTTCACTCCAAAAGAGCACTGTCAAATGGTGAAGCGGTATGTGATCCATGGCTAATATACTCGGCATGGAAAAATATAATCTTTTGCTCTCTGGAGGTATTGGGTGCAGTAACTCATGGATTATTGGGAATTACTGCACGTCGTGGAAGCCTCTGCTGGTGATGTTAAACTGGGGTCGGGCCCTCAGACCTCCCTAGCCTTGTGTCGCCATTCGGGGCCTCGCTCTTTAACATCAACGATTTGTATCATTATGACTTGATGCCCCGCTCAAAAATTTATGCGAACACTAGTGAGTGCGGCCCCGCGAAAGTGTTTCCAATCGTGCCCCGCACTTGCTGAGGCCGGCCTGTGCAAGAGGCAAGAATACATTTACGGAATCATAGAAAAAATGTAAACAAAACTATGCCCTGATTGAACGAGTAGGTGTGCTCTAAAGAAAAAATGAAAACTGGAGCACTCAATCGTCACGACACATACCAGCACTCATGATGGTAACTTGACTCATCGCTCTGCGCTTCACCATTTCCAGAGCTGGTTCGCTCAATTGATCTATAGGGATGAGTCTTGAACTTGAAGGAGGCATTAAAGTGTCCATGTGAATGTGCTCAGTTTCACAAAGAGAAGACTGTAGACAAGAAACAAAAACCATAACAAAACCATTTGCAATAAGATTTCATACTCAAGAACTTCAGTAGGAAAAATGTATCTCACTGTTGCAAAATTGGTAATTTGGTATTCTGCTAAAACTACTTTTACAAGAAAGTTAAGTTTGTGTAAAGTCACGAAGAGCAAATACAAGATGGGCTTACATCGGTAATAAAATGGTGGTTTGAGTAAATACGACCGAATTAAACTATTTCAACCAAGGATGTTAAAAAAACAAATACGTTTTCTGGCTGCAATTTTTAGAAAATTGTTTGTGTGTTCTATTTTGATGGGCTCCTTCTAGTGATCATTGGCAGGGAGGGTTCTCTTAAGACCGCACATGATTGACACGGTTTTAGTTTATTATAGCTTTACGTCTGCTATTAGCATATGCCAGTAGTTGCATTCACAATCAAATTTTGATCTAAGTTCTTTTTTCTCAAAATATTATAATGCCAGATGAACGAAATGACGGTATGTACTACGCGGCACGTTTCGTAGTAAATCAGTTTGATTGAAGAGATTCAAAGAAGCTTATAAGACAATATGGGTACGTTTTTATTACAGGAACCAAATTAGATTATAGCCTATAACTGTTTACAATGCTTGTCGTTCGAAAGCCAACTGTTTGTGAATCTGCGGCATATCCAAGCAAGTCGCATTACACGAGTTTGCAAATCTGCTTTGCTTATTTGTCGTGATCAATTGAAACTAGGTATGAACATTGGTTTTAGTGCAAAAATTACCACAGACCACCGTTTCGAGACTCGCAGACGAATATCGAATATCTTTCAATCCTACTTCAATTCAAAAAGGTCTGCAGCTGGCGTTTGCGGTCAGACTCGACCATTTTCTGACATTTCAAAGAAAATGCTACAAACCGCAACCTGCAACCTTGTTCATGTTTTTCAAAGTGAGACAAAAGTCTCTGGCTGGCAGTAATATAAAGTGAAAACTTTCCAGGCTCTCTGTGTTGGCTCCTTATTATGCAACGGCATTTAAAAGTCTTGTTCTCCTACTCAGTTTCATAATAGCAACGCACAGGTGCAAGAGATTAGAGACGTGTTTGTGAAAAGGTTACAAAACACGATAATACAAATATTTGACTCTCAATCAATTCGTGCATTTTTTGTCAGATCGATGACCTAACACGAGAAACCTGACAAAAAGTCAACTGCCAGGGTGTAATTATACGCTAATTGCTTGAAATCAAGTAAAATAAAATTGCTTCTTTAGGTCACAATTTTCTTTTACATGTTTCTACGAGCAACTTGCGTTCATCCAATAGTTGCGCTCACTGATACCAAAAATTAAATATAATTTATCACCAAAACAAAGTTTCTGTAGTGACGTCAGTTATGAAATTCTCCGTAAACCTCTGCGTAATTTGAGTCCGCGGAGACCTATGCCTAACGGGAACTTCGTCCGTAAACTGAATATTCAAAAAGTTATGGACAGGTGTCCTACGGTGTTCCACGTGCAAATTTCAGAAGAGAGCTAAATGTAACCCCTTAGTATGTTGCGCAAATTCAAATCTACATAGAAAGCAGTGCTCTTTACCTTCGTCTCCGGATTGGAAGCTGTGTCGACAACAACGTTGGGAAGTGTACCGCTGGTACCATCTCGGTGGATAGACACAGTACCGTTTCTATCCACAATGGTTCCATTGTTGCGCTTACTGCTTCGGACTGCTCGTCAGCAATATAAAAGAAAAAATACGCTTTTATAACCAAAGCTATGGATGTATCAAAGTTGTGTTGCATCCGTTCTTCAGAAATATGGGCTAGCAAGATTTTACAATGATGAAATGTATCTTCAGTGTCGCATAATGAGCTAGGTTCAAAGTATAATATTTCGCGGTAAAAGTATATCTCAAATCAGTCCTGGAGGTAAATTCGATTTGTCTTGATTCGATGTTTGAGTGCACTCACCAAAGTATGTTGATTTAAAAAATTCCACGCAGTAGAGGTTCAATATTCATTCACTTACTTTCTTATAATAAAATATTTTAATTTCAGCTGCTAACGCAGGCATTGTCAAAAAATAGGTTTATGCATTTTGTTTCAAGAACCTTAATAGCATATGTTCAAAATCTCTATGGCATATGTACAGTAGTTATTGCAAGCAGTAGCTTTCGCAAGAACAAGCATTGACCAAGCTTAAAAACTTGTTTTAACTTGAGAGCAATATTCGTTTATTGTCTTGTGCAAAACGTTATACATACGGCTAGGTCGACCAAATGCAAATGTCGTGGTGTTGTGGGAATTTTCGGAAATCACATTTTCGTCATGAGCAGTTGAGTCAGCAAGGCTTGCTATTTCTGAACCCTCGTCATCCGCAAAATCTGAATCGCCTGCAATTTGTTAACAAATGAGGTTACGCTCGAAGCAGGCTGTGAGTTGCAGAGAGAGATACGAATGTGCGAAATACAGTTGTAGGCCTTGCGGTCAACATTTCTTCCACGCTAAACATTTTTGAAAAAGCGCACCTCCGAAACTAATCAAACTTGCGTTGCTCTCTTTTCTCCGTTGCGTTCTCTTCTCCCGTGCATGTGACGCAAGCATGCCCTCCGTTTCTTCAGCGGCTTTCACAAACTCGCGCTTCACCACCCTGGGAGACATTCTCAGATTACGGAAGGAAGCTCTTGGTGTCGACCCTGCGCTTCTGAGTATGCCGTGAGGGTGATGAGGCACTTCAAGGCCGAAGGATCCTCTCCTGTTTTCTTCCACTTGAACTTTCGTTTTTGGGTCAAGGACAACGTCCGATGAAACGCGATTTCGGAAAATTTTTGGCGTCTGGGAACCAGCTGTTCCCACCTGTTGAAAATATTGGAAGGTAGTGTATTATGCCAGTTGTCGATACTGTGCTGTTGTTAAAAAAGAAAATTNAAAATNAAGGTTATTGAGGACGACATAAGGTGAATGCGATGTGGTGTTGACTTTGCGACACATGGTAAATTGCCTCTACGTTCGATTCTAAAGTCGTGATCATTCTCAGGGTCCACCAAACGTAGAGCGACCAGGATTAAACAAAATCGACTGGACTTTATTTTCCAAACCAAAGCAATCAAGCATGACTGTGGTGTGGAAGGAAACTCAATTATAAGTAGTATGTTATTTAAGGTACAAACAGCAGTTTTTTATTCCGTATCAACTTAACTTTGTTATTAAGCATTATAAAAAGAGAGTTATAGACAACAGACAAAACCATCTCTTTTTTGCAAAATGTGATGACTTGACTTGTCTTTGCAACAAAATTTCTTACTGTGAATATATAAGCTTGCTAAACCACGAATTTACGCTCGCTAATTTGCAGCAATGAGATTTGTACATACAGTGTGTACTGTATATGTCTCTGGTGTTGCTTCATAGGATCGGAGAAAACTGTTGCATTGGAGTGAATAACGCTTAACACCAGATCGTCTAATATGTATTCGTTAGAGTCAGTACAGTATTTGTATTTGGTGTTTGAACTGGGTTTCGTGATTATGTGCGCTTATGGCAGTGGTCCTAAAAGTTTTAACGCCTCAATATACCTAAGTCAACTTTTCGTCACTCTGGATAACCCTTTTCAACAAACTTTACTAACAAAGTCAATAGGTATCGAGTCAAAGTCAATCTGTATGGAAGCAAGTCCACGTTCCTAGAGAATGAGGACTTGAGACCAATTTGGACTTATTCCCAACACTGTTGACAACCCCAACATCTAGTTTCAATACCCCTGGAGATATTGAGGCACCTCTTTAAGAACTTATGCGTAATAACGTCTCACAAACAAACGTAAACTAATGGTTATCACATCAGAAAAGTTTAAAAGACGTAATCACGCGAAAGAGCTGATCGTATATGTCTCTGCTTAGTTTTACTAAGTGTTAACAAGTTTATACTTATGCCTATCAGGCAGTGGTGCGTGTTGGGCGCGTGTACGCCCGAGACTTAGTTTCAGTATATGCTTAAAATGTAAAACCCTTGTGCTAACAAACATTTAATTATAGCGTTACGTACGACTAATTTTAACAACAAATGGGGATGCCGTTAGCAACGAAGCTGAATGGTGGAAAATGGTTTCAGCACGTTGTGTCATCGAAATGTGCAAGGACATGCAGCGATACAGACACGATTGAAATAGGTTTTTAAAATACAATCTAAAAGTTCATTTAAGCATACTTTTGTTGGCTTCCTGTTTAAACGCCGAAACAAATAAGGCTAAGCTCGGTTGCGGAGCAGGGCAAAGCTGACAAAAAAGCAGGACTTGTTAAAAAAACAAGTTTTTTACGATAGTTTAAGATTGAAACTCCTACACTTCATTGCTTTAAATTCCTACGTTTCTTTCCTTGTGCATAAACAGAAAAACGCAGGAAAATTTTTAAAGCAACTGATCATACACTTTCGTATTGACTTCCACAAACAAGTTTTTATTTCAATAACCGTTATCAGGAAAATTTAGGTAACTCTTGACACCTAGCGTGGCTTATACCTAAAAACTGCAAAAAACATGTTTCATATAAAAACGAAAAGTTCTGAATGTGTAAAAATAAGAATTGGTATGGACTTCCGACTATATAAAAAGTCCAAAAATATTAAGACCAACTTGAACCAGCTGTTGTGGTGCAGATACTCCCTTAGGGTTCTCCGTATTTACCTGTCTACGAAAGTATTCCGCATGTCTTGTTCGATTTTAGCATAATGTCCTTCCTTGCAAAATTTTGCACGAGAATTTACTGTTTCATATTAAATATTGTTTCTGATATTCCACCTAAACTTCAAACGTCAAGACTTTTTAACAAGATCCCTGGAACTCTTTTTTCTATTGATTTCTGTACCCGTTTTCAGAAGGTGGTGTTAAATATTGAAACGAGACGAACTAAATTGCACAAAAACCCGAAGAACAACTTTAAACCGAAAGCTGGTTCGCTGTGTTTTTCTGCACTGAGTTTGAACTTGAAGATACCCACTGCACACACACAAAAAGCAGAAAAACAATGCTAGTTTTGAAGTCAAAACTTTTACAAATCAAACTTTGAAGTATTGAAATTTTTCTGGCGTACCTCCACATAAGCTGTTACTGGCTATTATTATTGGCATTAAGTTTGACATAACGGTGTTTTCAAAAGACTGTCTTTATGTGGCCATCAATATTAAACATACCCAGCTGTTAAGGCTCAAGCCTAGAGTTTAGTATATTGGCCATTCCATAAAGCTCTTCGGAGCCTTGCAGTAGGTATCCCAAAAATACATAGCAAGACTCTTCCTACTGGTCTTAAATAAAAATCATTTTTTAGACCTTGAGAAGAGCCACATGTATTGAAATGCCTCACGTGTGCCAATAGTCTTAACTTCTCGATAAATTTTCGAATAAAAGAAACGATGCACTGAAGTCATTACCTCATCAGCCAATTTAGAAGCTGCTTGCCGAGCAGCCTCTTCTTTTTCTCGTTTTTCGCGCAGTGAGTAACTCCTATGGCGAATGCTTTCCTTGTCGCTTTGGGTGACTGACGGTGTACGCGACCGATCGGGATTTTTAAACGTGCTTCCAGGCGTGGATGGGTTCGAATCTTGGGTGGCGCGACTCGCCTGCAGATGGAAACAGTCACGTGAGAAAGGACAATCGGCATTGCCCATACAGTTGAAAATTTTTTGATTTTTACATTTCAGAAAGCGTCATCTCCTGCAGACTTGTCCCCTAGATAAAAATCTGTAAGTTCCAGAATGGTTTTCAGTTTCATTGCTAAGGTGTAGGTTCCATAACATAAGCATATGCCGCATTCAGCAGAAACCTAAAAATTCATGTTAGCTTACCCGTCTACTTTGTACTCTGCTAACTTCTTCAACAATTGCCTGCAGTTGCTCCTTCTTTTTCATCATTTGCGCTCGCTTTCTTTCTTCTTCCGCTGCCACAATCTAAAAGGAAAAACAATTCTCTGTAAGAAGTTGAATACTTGCGCTGAGCTGGCAAAAAGCTTTTTGAAAAGACTGCGAGTGGACGCCAGATATTGCCAATTTTTGCATTATGGCAGCTCCATCAGAAAGCATCAGAAACCAAAACTGTTTCTGCGTTAGAACGTGGATGCTCTACCGTAACATCATTGCAGAGAGCAAGCTTGAGTTTTGTGAAGGCATCACTAGCCACCTTAGAGAAGTCAAAGGGGCAAAGCAATGTTTTTCCCTTACAAAAGTTTGCTCAGTGGCGCAGCATTGACGGCAAAATTCGATATAGGCGGTCTGCAGAAGTTAAATAAACCCAAGAATGATTTCAAACCTTTTACTGTAGTTGGTTCGGGATAGTTTTTGATGGCTTCAAGTTTCTCTGGCGGTGGCTTTATGCCATCCTCACTGATTAGGTAACGACAAAACTTAACCTCTGAACAACCTACGACTGCCTTTTTCGAATTGTTTTCAAGACCAGCATCATGGAACTTTTGAAACAATTGCCGAAGGTGTGACTTCCAGCGTTGTCGAGAAACAAGAAAATCATCTACGTATCCTTGCACGTTGTCAAGGTCGGAGGTCAACTAATCTGTCAAACGTTGCATGCTTGAGTTCCGGTCATGGAATGAGGGAACCAATGTACGGTTCTGATGTATTGCAGAATCGAATGCAGTGTGTCGTCAGTTGATTACAATTCCACAGAGATACACACTAGTTGAGGAGACAACGTAGTTGTTGCAGGAGCACAGGTCAGTCTTCCACCACGCGACCTGACGTCATGAAGTTGCCAAGACAATGTACGGCGAATTAAAAGGTCTCACCACTTTGTCCGTTAACAAATCTCCAATAATGATCTAAGTTGATTGCGTTTTCGATTATTCAGATGTACAACAAAATCTTCAAATACACTTGAATGTGAAGTCAGGACAACGTATCGTACGGTTGGGTGTAGACCAGTGATTCTTAACGTGGTCCACCTGGAATTTCTAGTGGTCCACAGGACTTTCATTAAGGACTAATTTTGAGCATGCGCTTGAGTTCACTGACCTATGTGCAATAAAGTTTCAACTAGTTGTTCATGAGTTGTCAGGATAGCAAAGTGGTCCATCGAATATATTTTTAAAAAGATGGTCCATGGGCCGAGAAAGGTTGAGAAACACTGGTGTAGACAAACGCTTAACAAGAGCGTTGAGCGTTCACATGCGCAGCAGGAAACATAAACCAACAGCGGTAATGTAGATTTGCAGGATATCGTGTCAGCAGTTAGACTGTCCGCAAACAAGCACAATGCGTTGAATCACGAATGGAATATTGCTTGAAATCACGCATTAAGAAAGCACAAAACATTAAAGAACTAATGTATCCACCATAGTTTTACGACAATATTGCTTGTTGCACAAGCTATGCTTTGCAACGGATAGCGGTAAGATAAGTACCAAAAGTGATCTGTGACACGTCGCTGAAAACATGTTACTTATTTCATGTGAGAACTTCCAGCGAATTGAAATGACCGGTTTACCTGTTGGTTAGAGCTTTCGTTTGTCAGAGCAGTTTATTTTTCTGTGTAAAACATTAAAGTAAGAATCGCTTGTGCTGCGCATGGCAGATGGCAGATTGACTGACGCTCGAAGAGCCTCGTTCCTAGAATAGTGGCATATAGGAATTGCGTGCTGTCACCAAAAAACTTCAAAATGCAGCCATGCAAATATGTCGAATAATCCTTTGCATAGCATCTTTGGCAGCTGTTTCAACATACGAACATCACTCTCTTGCTTGTGATGCTTTTAATTTTTCAAGTAGATTGTTTATTAAAGTGTTAGGAAGATGTCCTTTCGGAAGCATAATTCACTTAGAGCAGGGGTCACCAATGTGGTGCCCGCGGGCACCAGGTCGCCCGCAAGGACCATGTANGTCGCCCGCGGGCCTGTTTGAAAAATGACATTAGCATGATCAATGTCTTCNCATTAACGAATATCAACACTAAAATAATTGAAGGTAAATTGAACAAAATTTTCATTTCAGAAGTGTATGTCAAACTAGTAGCCCTTCGCANTAATCGGTACATAAGAAGTAGCTCGCAGTGTCAAAAACGTTGGTGACCCCTGACGTAGAGTGTTGGGTCCCAACAAAACGGACGCTAAAGAGCTCAAGACGTTGGTTTGTCTCCCCTGCTAAAACGCTTATGGGCAGTCTTATTGCCATTTCGGACTACTTTTACGGACGGACGCACTTTGGCCCATTTTTACTCTCAGCTTGTCTTGATTCAATTTTTCAGTGAATTTACCCGCAATCCAAATGTTTTTCCTCTTGTTTTTCTCCGCTGCTTGGGTCGTATTGGATATTATCATTACTCGTTTCCACTAGATTTATTTTTTGCGTATGACGACCGTTGCTTTTCGCTTCTCAGGTCAGTTTTGGAAAACCTTCGTGGACCATTTTATGGTTTCATCAAACATTATTTGACTACCACCGCGCAAAAATATTAAGTTGCCATATGTACATTAAAAATTCAGTTTAAGATATCAATAAAGAAGAACGTTTGATATACCGATACTTTACAAAAGTGCTTTTCTTTGCACAACTAAAATAACACTTTGCAAATTACAGAATCAGATTGTTTCGAAATGATAGCTTCAAGGCGAGCAGCGTTATGTATTAAAAATATTTCGACGAAGTCGTCAGATATGCGTTTATGGTGAGAGATCAGGAATGTACAAAGGTCATCTGAAGCCGTTCATTGGTATACGCTTGACGCGTTATAATCCTGGTAGGTGGATGGTAAAATCTTTCAAAATATCAGTGGACTTAACTCTGTCCTACTATGATAATTGACTAAAAAGCAAGTGACGGTACATGTCTTCACATAGCCTGTTGCGGAGCACATTAATGTAAGTATTATGTCAACGAGTGTTTCTTTGCAATAAGTAGGACCGGTTGCAAATCCTGCACGCGCAGACTTGAGTAGGCTTACAATTTGTGTCTAGTGCAAATAATGTGGAGCCTTCGAGATCACTGCTGTATGTGCGGTGCAATGTAACGGCTTGTGCTTAATTTTATCATCAGTCCAGCGAAGGCACCGTGAAGGACACAATAACACACTTAAAAGCACGTCTAAAACTATACAAGTTTCACGTCCTTTGAAGAATTTTTCAGTAAGCTTAATTATTTGCAGTAGCTTGGTCTGCGGTAATTCATAACATGGCGAAGCTGATCGAAATATGATTAGCATCTATTAAAAATATGATAGAACTGAAAAACAGAATCTAAATTGAACTTTGAGCAGTGGTGCCATGCCTACAGCAGGCAGACCTTCAAATTTTGTAAACATTATATAAAAAAAGACTATGATGTTTTTCGATGCTCACTGACATAAAATTCGATACGAGGTCGAGGGGTCTGTTGCTAACGAGTTTTGTTAGTTACAATGAGCAAAAATAAATGAGTTTTTCTTTTAAGTTATCACTTCAAAAGATTTCTTTATTCGCTGCCAGGGCGCCCTTGAGTATAGGTGAATAACATATGAATGATACGAATATGGTGAAAAAAGGAAGAACTAATTTTTACAACACAAGAAACAAAATAAAGCTACATCTGTTTACAAGACACTGTGTGCAAATGCTTCAGAAAAATTGACTATGTTTATGAATCTTCGCCTTTTTGCAATTGTCCCCTTAAAATACCGGGATCTATTTTGGATTGGAAACTGTTCCACTTTTGTTGGATGTATCCTGTTCAACTTGCAGGGGCCAAATGTTCAGTTTCGTTTATGCTCGGTTATTATACTCCTTGCGGAGTGTCACTAATGACCTGTGGCACCCATTTTCACTTTCTTGCGCCGCGGGTCACGCGGCTGCTTTCGCAGTGAATGCTGCACTGGTGGTGAATTAATTGCAGCACGGCGCGCGAACCGTTCCTTTGAGCATAGGCAGGCCGCAAGTACAGCAAGCAGGGACGCCGGAACGGGGGTGCATTGCGGGAGCACTGCCCCCCTTGACCTTTGAAAGGGGGGGCAACGGGGGCACAGGTGCCCTTACACGCCAGTATCATAAGTAATTTCATTAATTATCAAGATCAATTTGAAACAATTTTATTGAAGCTATTCGCGCACACCTAAAATTCAGAATGGTTTCTATAATTCTGTTATTAGTTTTGTGGTCAACATTGTAGCTAAACATGTAAATGCGAAAAGAATGACCATTATGGATATGGGCAGTGTTTTTTAAGCCGTTTTTGGGTGTCAAAATGGCACCCTAAAATCTTGCAATGACACCCTAAATTCTGAAAGTCAAGATATAGTTTTGCTTTGTATTGAAGTACAACGATCTGAGCAAAGCATGTTTTCCTGCACGTGGCGACTGCAACAGATGGCTGCAATTGTTAGTTATCTGTGCATTGTCAAAGGCACCGCCCCGTTTCGGCCTCTAACTATTCTGCCCCAGATTTGTACAGTACGGGGCACAAAACTGCGACAACACTTTATTGCAATTATGGAAGTGTTTTACTGTTTCACCGTTGCGATCGGATCGCCTGGCGATACATCAAACTTAGTGGTGCAGGAGGTGGGTGTGCAAGCGCTCCCCAAAAGTTTTGATTTGTTGAAAATTTTGGCCAAAATTTGAATATCAGGGTAAAATCTCTGAAAATCTGGGCAAAAATGGCACCCAACGTTTGCAGAAAAACACAATTAAGACCTTTTTTTCGAGGTCACACCAAAAACAGGACTTCATGCTCTTTGCAGGAGAAAATGGAGAAAATATGGGCAACAGGCGCACAAAAGCTATTTGGTCAAGTTTGGGGAAATTCGGGAAAAAATCCTTCGCACCCCCAAAAATTTGCCTGCTCCTACACCTACGATAAAACTACAATAAGGACAAAAGTCGGCAGTTGCAGCGCGCATGCAAAACAAGGTAGATTGTCTAGTGAAGGCAGGGGGGAGATTTTGGCTATTTGGGCCGCACTGAAGCAGCTGTCAGAAAACAAAAATGATGTAATATTCGTTGTTTTACTGCGACTTATGAAAACTAAAAATTTGAACATGTTGCTTTCCTTTTGTCAACATTGGCACCTCACCTGACAGAACTGAGCAAAGTTTTTAGGCAGGATGTTTTAACTTTGCGCAGGTGAAAGCTTCCGTAGAACTGTGCATCAATAAGTTTTCTGATGCCGCTGCTAAATCCGAGCTTGAAGCTGATTGTGGGGAACTTACTGTAGAACGCCGGATGACTGCGCGTCAAGTGGCATGGCGTTTTGCAAGG
>JGI24158J21664_10004853_pt1 | contig 17415 bp, 9 predicted proteins | sample Ectturendosymbi3_FD_21664 | JGI IMG/M metagenome (IMG submission 21664)
TTTTAATCAAAGTCACAATTGAAATTTTCATGGGTACACATCTTTTTGGGTCACCCTGGTACTTGACTTTCAACGCTTACGAGTATAATTATGATAACCAAAAGTGAGCATATCACTATACAACATTATTACTACTTCTCATCTCACAGATCAATGCACAATGAAATGATGCATACTTAAAAATAAATGCATGGATTAACTTTGTAGTTAATGCATTTCTCAGAGCATGAAAAAACTTTTTGTTCAACTACAAGGATGTCCAAAATTGCACTCTTTTTAACAAAACTTTAACAGAATATTCATAACTTTCAAAGTCGTCCATTCATTTTATGAAGAAAAATATGTTCAGATACAAAGGTGTCCAGCCAGATTCCACACGCAGCAGCAGACATGTTCAAATTTTTCTCTTTTCTTTTATATTCCCATGTTTATTGCGACACTTCGGAATCCAAGTTGGTTCATGCACAACTTCTTTCAGTATTACTTTCTATTACTAACATGAACCGTTCCAGACGTGCACGGAAATTGCGTTCTTGCGTCATATTTTAACACTCCACTGTGGACGCTATGCGCGAAGAAACCATAGCGTGTGTCAGACTGGTGCAAGAGCAAACGTCACGTAAAAACAAGGTACAAAATGTATCATTGACAGTTCGTTCACTGTTGATTGACAGCCGGGTTTGTGCAGCTGCGTGAATATTCAGAGGTAAACCACAAGTAGCTACAAAAATGGTAGCCGTTGGAAAATGAAATTCTTTCTTGTACATTACAAGAAACTATGTTCAGACCTAAAGCGTCTGCAACATTTTTCAGATATTGAGCTGGTCTCGAATCTCGAATAGCTCGTGGGAATGCGATTCAAACAGTGAAGTTCGACTCCTGTGTGCAGCTCTTGCAAAGCTACACACATGAATCAAGGTTACTTGCTCCACATTGGCAATAACGTTTTTGAAATTCGCTTATTTTGGTCGGAAAGACAAAAATATTGCAATTTGAAGTGGTATGCTTGCGCTCAATGATTGAAAACAGCTTATCGGAAAAGCTTTATGATTTCGTATATCTTTTTCACCAGTGGTAGAGTTTCTACTGGAGATGTCATGGCGTTGCTGGTATTGCCCATATGGCTTCAACGCGTACTACAGATAAAGATTTAAATGATGATTATTTTTTCGAATTTGCAGTAACAAGTGGTGTTGTCCCGATAAAATAGACAACGCTGTACTAGTGAAAGGACAAGATCTGTTGCAGTCTTCAGGAAATTTTGAACTTGAATAACGTAGCTCAAGCACAGTACCTATGCACAGTACGTTGGAAAAGTTCTATTTGTACAACAGAAAAAATGGTTGAATAACATTGACGTCGAAAATACACTTCAGACTCTAAGCTACAAACAGGTCTAAACCGCCTCTGCACCCATTTCAAGTCGTTCCTAAAAAGTGCAGCGAAAATTTGTGAATATGTTTCAATGCTCTATTTTTCATACAATTCTTTGTTCTTCAGTTCTGCTTCTGAGGAAGACACTGTGTCATGCTGGCAATCTCAGCTCAGCAAGTTTATCAGCACCCAATCTGTTATCTTCAAATATGGAAATGAATGCATCGCTGAGTTTGGAGAAGACACTGCAAAATCTACGCCGTCATGTGAGAAACTGTTGCACAAGTGTACAAGTTCGCAAACGCAAACGTGGGACTTCTTTTAACATTATATTACCTTAACTCTAGGTTTACCACGGTCTCTCTGCTCCGCCATTTACCGAGGCGTCAAGAACGACACCAATGCATTTTCCACTGCGTTGAAATACATATCACAACTTTGTGTCGCAGGGTTTACTTCACATAAATCACGTCGCTCATGGCCAAGTCATTTTTGTTGCTAAAATAGCATGTAGCTTTAACAAACACATAGTATAAATGTTGTTTGGGGATGATTTTTACAGCAAAGGACAGATACGTTTACACCAAGTTGATGTATTGAGACAGAAGCTAGTGTATTGTATATCATTTTCGAGACTATTTTACTCGCATCGTTATAATGAGGAATCTACGTAATAGTGCAGTTTTGTTCTTCTTTGGCTTTGATATTTTACAAACAAAGGCATTGCTTTTGTCGTGCCACTTGAACGACTGCAGTGTGAACATCCCTTTCTAACTACAGAATAGCAGTTGATGATTTTACAAGATTTTTCCCTGTTGTGTTCACGTTCGAAATTTTGCTCTTTGCAAGTTTTTCTCCCAGATGCTGTGGTGTGAAAAATTTGCCACAGGCAAGGCTATAACATTTTCCTGTAATATTTTCTTCCGACCGTTGTCACAACATGCGCAGACAAAGGAGTGTCTCCGCGATCTTCTCACTCTTGGAAACCAAACTAAGGAATAGTCTTTACCTCATATTTAGTTTTTACGCCTGCTAGTACCTAAAACTTTTATTGCCATGTTCATAGGTTTTATTTGTCATAAATGTAATGAAATGGTAACGCTTTTGGAGACATCAACTGCTCATCCACCGTCAATGAAAAATTTCACGAATACTTCAGATCAAACGTGGACACAAACACGTAGAATACTAACATGTGGAGCAATGTCCGCTCCAGGCCAGATTGTTGTCGCGTAGGTTTATCATCAAACCTCAATTATATCGGAATAGATACACATATTACGTAGCATAGTTTCGAAAAACTTTAATGTTGTACGCAAAGTTGTTTTTGAAGAAACTGAATCCAGAGTTTAATTCCGTACAACCACACGGCATAGTGAAGTACAGTAAAATATTCTAGCTCCCTGATGCTCCAGTAAAGATGGAAGTGAAAACATAGAACACTAGTGTTCTGCCTGTGCTTCGTGATGAATCATATTTCTATGTTGTTTATTGATGTAAACGGTTGAGCTTACAGCAAGGACGCAGTTAAAAGTATTTGCGCTACGTCTATTCACTTCATCATCACTGTTTTCTTCTAAACCTTCTCAATATGAGTTCCTGCTTAGCTGCTCATGTTGTCTTCCAGAAACAGATGAAATTTCACTGTCACTTGATTTATTTTCCTCTTCTTTATCCGATGCTTCATAATCCACGAACCAAACAAAGGCGACATCAACGACTTCCTCTGATTTTGATCTCTTGTGAGCTATTAGAAACAAAATCTCAACTAGAATCAAATGTTTTTCACAGTGGTATTGTTTGCAATGATTGCAAAATAATTTTTTTCGCAATGACTTCAATCTGGATGCTGGTACAATTACATCTCCGACCAAAAATACAAAAGAAATTACAAACCTTACGAAGCAAACCGGCCTAGACGGAAAAGTGTCTTCTGACATCATCATTCACACAAATTAGATATGAAAATTATCTCCGACATAATGAACTGATTTTGGATGGCACAAGGAATAGAAGTCGAAACATACACTCTGGTAAGTGGTGAGTCACAAGTTATTAAATTAAAGTGCCAAGAAAACAAAAAACATTTAAATATTTCTTTGTCAGTTAAAAGTACAGATTTTATTAACATTCAAAAATATTTGGGTTCATGGGATGTTTACCACGTGCCAGGAGCGTAACGAGGTTAGATGGCGCCCGGGGCAAGAAGCAAGTTTGGCGCCCCCATATTCGATTTTGAGGTCTTTACAGGAAGCAAATATATTGTATTGCAGAAAGTACTTGTGACATTGTTGGGACTTTTCAGGGTCCCCCAAAGTCATTCGGCGCTGCCGGTAGTGATTCGGCGCTCGGGGAATTGTGCCCTTGTTGGCCCCCCCCGTCGTTACGTCCCTGCCACGTGCACAAACGTAACTTGAAAATCCGTTGGTGTCCAAAATGCCACCTCGGTAATTCTAGGTTTCGTTCAAGTAAAAGTTCAAATGCGGTTATTCTTGCGTTGACCGCTACTAATTCATTTATACCTACGACAAGAAATGGCCAATTTTTTGAACAAAGCGGTCAAAAAACGTGATTTCTCGCTATGTTTCTGAAACAGTTTAAGCCCTGTTGCTTGTTTAAATTAAACGTTGTTTTAAGAAAATGGTGGAATGGTAGGAAGTGAGATATCAGTGAGTGCCTCTTTTAAAACAGTTGTGTTCGATCATCTTTCTCGAATCTCATGTCGGCATGATGCATTATCTTTTCGATTTCGAGTTATTTCAAAATGTTTCGAATTAAGTTGAGAAATTGTATCTGACGTTGTTCGAGGGAAGTCACGAATTTCTTCGTGTCACTTCGAGGCAATAAATTGTCATTTTGATTCAAACAACATCGACCATGCACTTACTTTTTGATATTAATGCCTAAAGATCCATCCTTTATCGTTCAAAATTTTGTTATTCCAATCGAATAAGTCTTTTATTTTTAGCGCTAATTGCCACTCGAGTCGATGTAGTCAAAAAATATTCCTAATTCGTGTCGAGTCACACTATCACTGGTTAAAACCGGAAATAGTCACAGAGCTGACGTCACTTGTATTGAGTCTTTTTTCAGTAATTTCACTGCGCTTGCCGGTTTTGAACCGGTGCAGAAAATCTATTACAACAAACATCAAAAATATTTCAGATGCGGAAACTTATGCAGAACTTTGATTCACTCAAAAATAGCGGGTGTTTTAGTAATGGGCTGCTTATGCCCTGTAGTAAGCTTACCTGATGGATGTTCTGGTGAGAAAAAAATCGCTTACATGAACGTAATCAATATGATAAACCTCAAAATCTCAAACCGATACCTGATGTATCATCCCCAGCGAGCCATATTATTTACTGAGTTTTGTGCGAGACTAGCAAGGCAATGACATAATACGTACGACATAAATTTTCATAAAAAACAACTTTATATTGAAAATTGTGGAATGTTCTCTTTTTAATATAGTCTCTACCAATTATGCTGCTATGAAGTGCAACATATGCAGTATAAACTCTGTTTTAGTTCGCAATTATTTGGTACGCACTTACTTTAAAGCAGGAGATGCACCTGCACCAATGATAATACAATTTGACTATTTTGCTTTACAGTTCGTTATGATTTGTCTCGAGTAAAGCGTCAACTACCGAATTTTCCTTTCGCAATCCCCGGACTCGGAGTTCCTTCGCCATTTTTGCCGCTGTCCAATCAACAAACATATGCATCTTGTCTTTCTAACAAGACCAAATTACAGCCGAAACAAAGACCACTGGATTTCGAGAAATTATCAAATTTTATTAGAAACCACACAGTTTTTGGGTGAGTGTATTCACAGATTTGAAATTGTTTTCATTTTACAGCAGATGTTCGTTTCTGGGGTAAGCTGTGGTAAAAAAAATCGTGCAGATAAGGGCCTACCCTTTTGTAATCAAAAACATGATTATTTCCAATTTTTGCCTGGACTGTGTTCCCAGAAGTTGGTTCATAAAATTGTTTGTTTAAAATCATTCATTGAAAAAACAAAACAACAGAATTTAGGTTTTAATTCTCCAAATCCACATTTAAACCGTCTTTCAAGTCAGTGGGATTTCACCTTGAAGTCAATGTCTTGGCAAAGGACGAGTTTGGTCATTAGCTGTGTAAAGTCAATGGAAGTTATACAATTTGATAACTGAAATGTTGATCTCAAATGTTTTTAAATTATTGTGTCGCAGTTGCCATCTTAATTTTCCCAATGTAAAGCTCAAGCATTAACTGGATACATTTCTAACCGGCAGGTGCGAGGCGTGCAGATCTACTTGTGAGCGTGCTGCTGTGGAAGTTAAGGAAGAATCAAGGATTACATCTCGCCCTCCTCAGTGGCCATACAAGTTTCTGGCTTTGACAAGGCCAGACTCACCCCTTAGACATGCCATCGCTGAATGCAACGATCAGTTCTTTCCCGGACGTAAGTTGATCGTAAATACAGCTATAGTTGCGCAGAGAAAGCGATTAAGCGATGACGGTATTGTTTAGTTTACAGACGAAAACTATGAATATGAACCTAAAACAAACTTTTGTCTGGGTGTCATTACAAAATAAAAAGTGCAACCTGAACTAATAATTTTGTTTAAGATATTTCAGTATGAGGAAGTGAATGTTTGACTTTTTCGTTTGCTTGAGGTAACGTAATATTTGCACCATCTGGGGTAAACGAACGCAATTACAGAACTGGGATAATTTGCATAGGTTCTGCATTGGAATCTCTCTAAAATTAGACACTGTGTTCTAATATGGTGCCTAATGTGGAACAACCACATTTAGTAATTTCGGTTATTTGATACTAATATCAGTTTTAACAGTAGCAATGGCACACATCATAGAGATAATGATGGTAGAAAGCATAAAATATATGCCCACTGATTGACTCCCTTACGCAAGGCCTTAACCATTTTGCTTTAGGCAATGTCACGCTTTGATACTCGCTACTGATTCGCAACATTTTTGCCCGTCGCAACTCATGGCACAAAATTGAAACTTCACCGAAGTTTCTCGATAAAATTAGGAGCTGTTGGTAATTTTATCAATTTCCGTAAACGTCTACTCTTTATCTAGTTTATCACATTAGTACTTTGTTTCGTATCTGACATAACTATTTGGCACCCCTTGGTTCCGCATAGGGACGACAGAACGAGTTTTATAGTGGAGAGTTCGGGATCGTCTCTAGCAGGCCTGTAGCCACGGGGAGTGTTGTGCCCGGGAAAATTTGTTTTAAACACATAATAAAAACAAAAATCTTGCCCTCATAAAAATGTATTTTGCCCCACCAAACCTTAAAACCTGGCTATGGGCCTGCGCTCTAGGCGCACCACCTTCAGTGTGGTTGGTTGATTGATTTTGATCTTTGAATGCACCTTTTACGCAATTTTTAAGCGAAAGACACCCACACACGCTATAATTTTTGTTTTGTCGCAGATATTTCATATTTTGTCAGTACCACTAGCTCCAAAAGATGCATAGTTCACAATGAAGCAAACCTGCGGTGATAAAAAATCGCAATTTGCTCAAACAGGATTAGTACCAAACAATTTTCAAGTAATGCCAGTAATTTATAAAACAAAAAATGTTCTAAATGCGTTTGTAAGATTCTGTTTAGTCAAATGGGATAAAAAAATTAAGTTTGTATTATCTCTAAAACAGGCTAAGGTATTTTCTTGGTCTTTCGATGGAAGATAACCTCCATGTCAGAGTATATTGTCACATTGACATTTTTTGGTTATTTTTCCCAAAGAGAAATTTTATTTAAAAAAACAAAAGTTTTTATTGTTAGCTTTTTTAGTTAAAAAAAGTTTTTTTAAACAATAGTTTTTTTAACCAGGTGAAGGGCCAAAAAAATTTACTTGAGTAAAACAACTACGGTACACCACTTTCATCTACACTTGTCTGTATTTTGTACATTGAAAGTAGTCCACATTCTTGCACAAGTATTTAACTACAATGTAGACTTGCAATGATATATTTACAACAGGGGTCACCAAACTACGGCCCGCGTGCCAAATTTGGCGCGCGAAGCCATGTCATCCGGCCCGCATAGACATTTTGTCAGTAATGAAAAGATAATACATTTCCAAAAAAATTGTTGATTTGCTAGAATGTAATATAGTATGTCTCGAAGCAATTAACTTCACCTGTGGAGTGAAGTTACTTGAANACAGATATGTGCACGTTTGAATCATCGAAAAAAGGTGAAAGCACAGNCCAGAAGACTTTTTAAAGTTGTCCTCAGTGGTAACCTCAAGGCTTGGTCAAAAAACAGCGTAAAATTTCCANCATACTCCTCACTGATTTTTACGTCCAGCTTTATNCTTCTGCANTACCTGGGAAGCCTAACTGATTCTTNATCCAGTGGTGCGTTGGTAACTGGTTCAACAAACAAGTTTCTCATCTGATTTTAATAGCTCTATTCTCTTTTTGATATTCTTTTTTAACATGCCTTTTTGCTTTTCTCATTTTATACTTCTTAAAAATCTTTTTGTCTGTAATAACTTTTCCGTGCATAAATATTCTCCTTGTTTGGAGGGTAGAATATCGAGTGGGGCTGCCTCTAGACTTGAAAATAGCCTTAAGAGATGTTTCACTGTTTTGAGATCATAGGCGTACGGGAAGACATTTTACTGGAGGGGGGGGCGGAAAAAATTTGCCCTGAAAACAACAATTTTCCCTAAAAATAAACAATTTGCCCTGAAACTAACTTTTTTAGTTTAATGCGAATGGGGCCTGAAACCTCTTGTAAATGTTTTCTATGCAGTTGAAAACATTTATAACGGCTTCGTCTGTAACGTCAATTCGCCTATAACGTTACATTTTGCTTGGTCCCGATGGCATCTTTTACATGCATTTCAATTCGCTTATAACGTCAATTCGGCAATAATGTTCCTTATGCCATCCCTTAGAGGTGCCGTTATGGGCACATGTTGTAGTTACCTTCCTACTCAAGTGAGTGAAGTTCCTTGCATGTTGCGTTCTCCCAGACAAGAAGCTTTAAGGTAATTGCCTTTACTGATGCAAATATGTACGAGACTTTGATGGCGCAACGCAATAATTAAAAGCGACGGTTCCCTATCGAAGGGTCTGGCTCCCTACACCTGCCTGTTTTATCGCTGCTGTGCGCTTGAGCAAGGCACTTAAAGACGCGCACTCAAAGCGGCCATGCAATCTGCACGTCCGCGTGGGGCCCGCTTCTACTGAAGATTGCACCCCGGGATGTGAAACATACACTCAAAATGGATGTGCCAGTGTGCCTATACATGTTGTATCGTATTCGTATGCTGTCCGAATGGGGCGTGAAATTTCTGCCAAATCTGTTTTATAGTTACCTTGCTTGTTAATTGTTGGACAAAGAATTGATAGCCTATAAAACACTTTCCAAGTGCTTTATACAAGTATTGTCATTTGTACCACCGGTCACATATTACATAAAACGCCACCAGGGATGGTCCAAATTACACACTGCATTCACAAAACTAATTTCAAAATTTTCCCTACTCAGTCAGTCAGCGAAAACTTGATGTCAAGATCAATGCTGCAGCAGATAACTGAAGAGTTCTGAAAAAGCACGAAAAACCTGGCATTAAAACTCCTGTTAATCGAAAAAATATTTCATCTTCACACACTGCACCTCTACCCAGCGAAAACTCCAAAACGAACAAAGAAATTGTTACCGAATTCTTACATCAAGCTGTTGACCTACCGACGTCCGATTGTTCGATTTTTACAGAAAACGAAAGCTTCATCCATTATAACCAGTCACGACTTTGGTCCAGATTACACACTACACTAGCCCAAATTACACGGATCACCGCCAAGTGAATATACACTGAATACGCTGTATTGAACGTATTTCCACCGTTCATGATTTTTGAGCAACTTGCGCTTTCCCTGAAAAACAGAGTTTCCTCTGAAATTTTTCACTGTACTGTATTGAATATATTTTTACCATACAGGATTTTTGAGCAACTTGTGCTTGCCCTTAAAAACAGACTTTGCTCTGAATGCACTGTATTGAATATATATATTTTTATCATTCAGGATTTTTGAGCAACTTGCGCTTGCCCTGAAAAACAGAGTTGCCCTGAAAATTTTCACTGTATTAAATTTACGTTTTACATTCAATATTTTTGAGCAACTTGCGCTTGCTCTGAAAACAGAGTGTGCCCTGAATTCACTGTATTTACGATTCAGGATATTTTTAAGCAACTTGCGCTTGCCCTGAAAAACAGAGTTTGCCTTGAAATTTTTCACTGTATTGAAATATATTTTATCATTCAGGATTTTTGAGCAACTTGCGCTTGCCCTGAAAACAGAGTTTGTCCTGAAAATTTTCAAGCCCGGCCTTGAGGCACATGGGTGAAAAATATTTTATAAGTGGTGGAGAAAATCTTTCTATTATTATAATCTGGCTAAATGTATCAGGCTCTACCAACTGCTGCACGCAGCCAATTACTGTTTTTTTCTGATCTGGCCCTTCTTAAAGATAAACCCACTGTATTGTGATTCTAGCCAAGAAGAGTCTTTTGAACCTACCATTCTATTTCTCCATACAAATACTATTGTGTTGCAGTTTAAATGCAGTTATGATGCAGCCTCGTGATCACTGTTCTATGACTTTTTAAACTAAATAAGCTGGTTTCTTAAACTGAGGGGCGCGAAAGATTTGCAAGGGGCTTGCGAGTATGGTAGGAACATATCATTCAAAAGCAGGATAATGCAAACAAATTATTTTTGTAATTTTAGTGCGTTTGATTTTGAGTTTAGCTGAGGCGCAAGCATGAATGACTAAGGCCAAAGGAGGCACGCCTAAAAAGTTTAAGATCCTTTGTTCTCTTTCCTATACTCAGAACAAGGTAATTCGCATTTGCTTGTGAGCTATTATTGTTACCAAATACATTTACAATACAGCTGAAACCCCAACAAATAAATTAGGATCTTGTTTTTTCACGTGGCAGTATTATCGAGAAATTTACTTTATCTGTTTTACAGTAAGATCATACAAGAAATACACACATTGGGTAAAAAAGTCTTATTTGGGATAAAAAGTAACTAGCTTTTTTTGCCCAAGTCAATAGATCCGTTTGATGTAAAAACGAATTAGCCGTAAAACTAAAAATGTAAAGTTGTCAAATTTTTATTGGTATGGGTATGTAGAGCAGTGGCGTGTAGAGGGGGGAAGCGAACAGGGCTACGGCCCCAGGTATCCAAGGCAAGGGGTATCCAAAGGATGAAATTGCACAAATTGCATTTTATTAAAACGCTGTAACTACAGTAGATTCTTCTTCATTTTGTAAGACTGCTAACACTTGCTGCATGCATCTGATGGAAGTTTGCCTAAGGGGAAAACAAATTTGTGTTAAATTACCCGAATGGCGAGATGAAGCACTGCCATCGTTATCTTAGGGCTTTAGGACTTTACAGCCTGTTTCGCTCCCCCTTTGATGGCTGGACAATTCCTGCTAATTAGTGGCGTAATTACAGGTTTGAGCCAGGGATGAAAACGGAGCTGAAGGGAGTCCACTGACCACTGTAGGGGGCACACTAGCTAGCACTTAGAAAAAAAACTTGAGAAGTGATGGTGAATCCGGATGTGGAGGCCAATACTTCAACCCTAAATCACCGAAAATATTCCGAAAAACGCAAAAAAACAACAACCTGCTGAAAATCAAAATAATACTAAAACCGAACTAGAAGCTAAGAGGTGCCCCGATTTTTACATTTATCTGGCCGGGGAGGGAGCGATACGCGCCTTTGCCCCCCGTCAGTTACAACACTGCTGCTAACTAACCGATTGTTAATCTGGGGCTTGTATCTCTCGAATATGTCTCGGTCTTCAAAATATCTCTCGATTCTCTCCAGAAAATGGGTTCTCATGCGCCTGCCTCCGATGGGCCTACAACAACGCCTTTCGTATTTTCCATTAAATCCCAAGGATTGTAAGTGTTCGTCAAGTTACCAATGTCGTCAGAACATTTGATGGCTTATATAAAACGATTGGTATGCTTTTATTCAACGATGTGCACCTTTATTAAAATATTTATCCACACACATCACCTGTCTAATGCCTTTTACAAATCACCATTTCTTCCAATATGTAAGGCTTGTCCATGAGAATGACCGAATGCAGTAGTTACTGGTGCGCTGCATCAGTAAGTGTTCGTCTTCAGTATTGTCTGTGTGTGCCACACAACACCTGATTTGAGATGTGTTGTATCTAAGCATTTTTGCATCCTTATTGTAACCTCTGTGATACAGACTATGTGTCTGAGTCAAACGAATAAATGCAAAAAAATAAAAAAGATTATTTGCACGAGTTGGCACCCTGAGTCTAAGAATATAGTAATATGGGGTAAAAAACCTGCTCAATTTTAGAGTAAAAAGTAACTATCCCTTAAAAATTATTAAAAAGAAAAAAAATGTTCAAAGGAATTGGTGCTAGAGGGGCATTTATTGAGACATTGTATATAACATATTGTATTTGTTCAAACCCAAATACACAAATAAGGTTAGCAGATTTGTTTGAAAACTGACGTTGATATTAAATTGGATCAAAAGTTTGAAACAAATTTTATGAACTATTATGCTTCTTTAGAAATAATTAGCTTAAACATGTCAAAGTTGGTGACTGCTTTGGTAATGCATGTCTCTGCACCAGGGGCGTGCAGAGGTCTGATGATGCCCGGGGCGAAAACGTGCTAGCATGCCCCCCTACGAAATTCTAGTATTGAGGAATGTGAGAAATACAGGCACAGCAAACTAATTGCTCAAACCTTTGCCATGTTCAAAAGGATTACGCCACAAAACGTCACATCAAGTGAGAATAAAGAAAATACAAACACTGTACGAGCCTCGTACCACGTTAGGCAACAATAGCAAGGGGTTTGAACGTTGTAAAGCGGCGTGCACGGAAAAAAGTGAAGTTCGTTTCAGAAAGAACGCTTACGCTCTGCTCAAAAAGTAGTAGGTTTTTAAACGTATCGTAGCATACATTGTGCCCAAAGTGTTTTAACAGCTCCGAACGATGTTCTTTTTGAAACATGTACTATATTATTTAATATTTTGATCCTTTCACAACAATTTAAAGCGGATAATGTATCGACAATCGTCACGCATGATATGGTCCTGTGACAAAATTCGCATTACTACTAAAAATGAAACAAAGCAGACAAGAACAAGACACAATCGAAGCATAAAGGACTCTCCATTCATAAATCCAGCTTTGAACAAGCAACTTTGAACGAGGTCTCGGTTTTGTTCGCTGCCCTGTTCGCCTTGGTTTGATTATAGCGTTTATAGTGAAATGATGATGAATTTACGAATGATGAAAACAATTCATTTAATTAATACATACTCGAACCCCCCTTGCAAACCTTGCAGGTCCACCAGTTTAATACCAAACTGTGTGTACTTGCGCCCAGAAACGTAGTCAGCCGAAATAATTTTTGGGCCAAATGCTTTGACTTCAGGCGAGCGTCAGTATTTTGTTGGAGACACCGCTTCTCAAACAACAAAATGACAAGATATACTAGGAATTTGGAGAGCATGGTCACCTTGGCAATGCTTGCACCACAGGTGGCTAGCATGCATTGCAAAAGAATAAGCACGAAGCAGGGTGTTTTAAATGCTGTAGAGCACTGATCAAAGTGCCCCCTGTGTTTGTTTGCCGCACAACAAAATATTTTCTGTTGGCTCTGAATGTTATCACCACCCTTTAGAAAGGTATGAAGCAATACACCGAGACATTCGACTTATTCAGCAAACTTAACACCTACGCTGGACACAGCGTATTTGATATTCATGGAGACAACTGGTGTAGCGCACTGTTCATTTTTAGGGGAAACTACACCAACTGTCTTTTACAATTAATAGCAATTTCATGTTTAGCAGCGTAATCATAACAACTATTCAGAAAAGTTGAAGACCGCTGATGCTAGGAATAAACAAAAATAGATAATTAGCTGATATCAGGTGGTTTACAACCATGTTTCCCACAGTTCAATCCGCTCTGTCAGAGCCCGAAAGAAGTAGAACGTAGAGTTCATCAAGGTAGACAGCGAATAAATATGGGCTAAGAACACCGCCTTAATTGTTTGTATCAACCCATTTTGTCAGGGAAGCGGTCTGAAAGGCAAGTGCCCCATTTCACTTGCATGTTCTTATTCCTATACCAACTCAGGCCCGCAGCAACGGGGAGCATTCGGCAACTCACCAGCAGTGTTACTATACGCAGGTGCATTTCAATAAATTAAGTTTTAAACAATCGATTGTGGTTAGTACTGTCAAACAGCACTAGCCTTAGATGCATCTAAAAGCGGTGGAAACACTGGATTGCCTTTGTTGCATAATATGATAGAGTCTGCTTGAGTAAAAATATATATTGTTCAGTGCCATATTCAGGTTTAAAGCCAAACTGGTTGTCACTACTGGTGTTGCGATCGGAAAGCCCGAGTGGCATGTGCGCAAAGCTTCGCACTGCGTCGCAATCACTCTATTATTGCTTGTTTGCGCCACATATATTTGATGTTGTTCTTCGCGCGCATCCCGTTCGTGGTGAATCGCGCAATCAACGCAACGCCAACGGAGAGGTTGCAACACTGGCAACAAATGCTCAAGTACCGTGGTTTGAATATAATTGTTGCAAGAGAAATAAGTCTGTGACTGCCAACATCACTTATGTCCAGGGTTTTTTAAGGTGTTTCAGGAACCCGAATCGGGTCCCAAGAATTGAAAATCGGGTCTCTAGGATCAGCAAAAATTATCATCGGGCCCCTACAATCAGAGAAAATCGGGTCCCTAGAATCAGAGAAATCGGGCCCTGCAGGTCCACACAGGGTACTTAACATTTTCCTTAAAAAACCCTGCTTATGTCATCATTCTTATTTTGCAAATAGGTGCAATAATAGTTTTCATGCATTGTTGAGGAATTTGTCCATGCATTAAACACACATTAAAAAAAGTACTTGAATAAAAACACACGCTGGAATCAGCATAGGTGATGTGCTCAGAAAAATATAATAAGACTGCCGGGGAGTTGGCATAATGTGTATCTGGAACTATGAAACGTTTAGGTTTTACTGCGCACGGGACCATACCAGAACCGTCGCCAGAAAGTTTTTAATAGGGGGGCTTTGCATTTCTGCGAGGGGGCTTTAGGTTTGTGCGGGGGGCTTGACACTCTAAAAATTGACAAAATCTCAACTAATTTATGGGGTTTCATGTTTCAATTTGGGGGGTTTGGAACCTTGTTCGGGGGAGCTAAGCCCCCAAAATCCCCCCCGTGGCGACGGGACTGGACCGTGCCGAGCTTCCTTACTGCAAACGAACTGTTCATTAATTTGTGACGGAGATGTTTTGTACCAGGCAATCAATGGAAAAGGAGCGACGCGTGTGCGGTGTGACCACGCAGCAAGGTTGAGATAAAAACAATCTTGTCGATCCACAAGGGCAGACGCTCAGTAAAATTTTGAAGATGATGAACTTTATAACGGAAAACACGAAATATTTACGATGTAATAATATAATGAGGGGTTCCTCGTATCTCGGATACACCCTTGAAAAATATCGGGGCCCGGACGACCCGACCCCATTGCTCCGCCACCAATAATGCCGCAGTATTTCCGCTGAATGACACTTTGAAACATGAGATAAAAGTGATTGCATGTGAACATTCCTCCGTAATCGTTTCAATGTTAAACCAAGCATTACCGGCTACAAAACAGATCTGTCTGGTATTACAGTGGAAACATCTTTAATAGAGCACCCTCGGGAATTGCGAAACCTGCTCTAATAAACGGTTGCTCTTTTATCCGATGAGAACTTTTTGCAATAAAAATTGGATGTCATTCACACTACGGGCACACCAATGCACATACCAATATCAGGGTGTTGTATTTTATTCTCGTTGTGGGCACTGTACACAGTATTGTAAAAAGAAAAGTTATTGTATTTTTGCAATATTTTTGTCATAATGTATTGCACAGTAGCTGTTGTGGTGGACAGTAGCTGTTAACTCTTGCCCCTCTTCAGCACAAAAGAACCGGTCGATTTTTGATTGTTTTACTTCATTTTTGCGCTAACTGCGTGAAAGCCATAGTGCTGCTACACGTCTATCTGCTCCAATAAGCGGTGTGCCTGCTCTAATAAACGAAGTATTTGTATGAGGAAAAAGATAGGATCGTTTTTTCTTCAGCCGAAACTGCTCGAATAAGCGGTTTGCCCTGTAAACCGAAGCTCTATTAAGCGGTTTCCACTGTATGTTGTTTACTACGAAAACACCCGGGTGCAAAACAATAAAAAACAAATGCTGTCTGTAAATACTTGAAAGCATTCTCAAAGTTGCAGTTGGGAGACCGATAAAGCCCTTAGGTTATCTAGTCAATATTCCCAGAAACTCGCAAAACACAAACAGGGAAAAGAAACGCAAATAGAAAGAAAACCAACAAATGAAGACAAAAGTTCGCATTTAACGATTTAGTAGATGCTCCAGTGGAAAACATAAAGCAATATTCTGTTGAAAATTAATCGCAATTCGACAGGCACTTTTGAAATGAAACGAATAAATTAGTACTGCGATAGCCAGTAATTACACATAGCTTTTTGAAAATAGTCAGAAGGTAATTTTTGAATTTTACATTGACTTCTCTCTATATCGCTGGTCCTTCGTAGGATATTAATTTTTTGCCAATATTACTATGGACACTAGGGACAAAATGTTTTTGATTGCTATCATAGCTTGTGTTATAGTTATGTACATCTGATGATCTCTGGAACAGACTATTATAAATACCGGGCAGTAACCCGCCATGAAATCTTTGCATTAATCTGTACCGTTAGGTTTGCAACAGAAAAACAAAAAGTCATTGGCAAAATAAACCACGAGTCTATCATGCTTCCTTATTGTGGCGCGACGAAAAAACATTCTGTTCGAGTTGCCTTGTCATTTGATTTGTCGAATTAGTGAGTTGGCCTCGAATCATTCGTGGAAATGCACTTGAGATAGCAATGGTCGAAGTCAATGTAGAACTTCTGAAATGCTACAGCAGACCGAACATTTTTGTTTGAAGTCAAAAACAAACTTTGCATGAATCGTAACGTTTACCAATTGCCTTTAACACAACATTTTTCCTGAGTTTTTGGTAGTCTCGCAGCTTAGCAGCTAAATTACAGTGTTGAGATTTGTTTTAAATGTAAGTGGAACTCTGCCCCAGATCGAGGTCTTTCCACCACCAGGGGTTTTCAAAACCTCTGCATTGATGGAACTTCTGATTGTCCAATAATGACGCTAAGAGGCAGATCAGCCGTCACTGAGCCCAACACAATATCTGATGTTGTCTTTGAAAAAGACATTGAAAAATACCGGGCTGCTTATAAATACTCTCGATCTCTTTGCACTAAGTGCGCGGTTTTGCTCTGGGGCAGATCACCAGCGACTGCTGAACGTATGACGTTTAAAGTTTTGACAAACTTCAAGTACATTTTTTGATGGAGGTTGCACAACGCAGAAAAAGTCTGATTTGAAGGATGGCCCAGATTTTGAGTAAAGATTTGGCTTGAAGCTCATGCACTTGCTTGGTTCGGAAGGGCAATATATATTTGCTGATAAAGATGCACATCACTTTGCGTTAAAAAAAGTTTTAGAACGTTTAACTCCTGTGTTACGTTTTGACAAAATCAAACAAACTCTTCTTTGACGAACTACACTTTTTCTTTTTCGAGAACACTTTTTCAAAGCTTTTTTGCAAACAGAATCGCAAATCGCGCTACTTTTAACAACTCGGTGATTTGAATAGCACACAATTTTGTACAACTGGTTGATACGAATTCATCAGGTTCGTTACGGTTGTAAGCAGTTCAACAACAACTGGGCGGAATATTGCTCTATTCTGCTGCCGCTGGCCTGTGTTTTCTCTGTGATGGTTGCTGTTCGTACGTGCATGGTCGTTGCTTGTAGTTCGATCGATTGATTGTTGCAGCTGCCCGGAGCCGTCTTGCTTATCGGTAGAGCGC
>JGI24158J21664_10004854_pt1 | contig 17414 bp, 11 predicted proteins | sample Ectturendosymbi3_FD_21664 | JGI IMG/M metagenome (IMG submission 21664)
GTTGTTTGTCTGTTGATGAACAATTTTTTTCGTTTTTAACAGGTTTCATAGTATGACTAAAAAGTTGTGCGGCCCGCTTACTCAGCGGTAACTGACAAACTGGCCCGCGATAGCAAATAGGTTCGTCACCGCTGCACTAAGCATACAACGTACTAAATGTGTTAAATGGACCAAGTACCCTGAGAAAAATCTGTCAGTTGGTAAGACCCTAACCAGGTGTAGTTTTACATAAAACCTAGTCAGGCCCGTAGCCAGGTTTTAAGGTTTGGGGAGGGGAATACATTAAGGAGGGAAAGATTTTTGTTTTATTACATGTTTAAAACAAACTGGGTGAAGATTTGCTGGGCACAAAAAATTGGGGTACACTGCATCCGAACGCTCCCCGCGGCTACGGGCTTGATAACAATTGCGCTCAAGTTAAAATATTGATATTCAGTTTAGGATTAAATCACGAACCGCATGAGGATAGACCTCAATAAGTCTGTTTGAAGACGAAAAACAAGATTTACATTGAATTTACTCTTCAACGATCTTATACAGATACAAGATTAGGTCTCAGTATCTGCACTAAATCTACTGTAATTATAAAAGAATCCTACTAACTTTCATTCAACACGCTGAAACTGCATTCCACAATAAAAAAGAAGGTTCCGCAAAAATAATAGAAAAAGAACGATATATGCAACGCAAACAAGAAATACCAACTTGTCTAGTTTCCAAAATATGCTGTATGTATGTCTCAGCAGAACTATTCATCGTACCATCCACGTTAAATATCAGATTATCGGCGTATTTTTCAAGCACCATTCGATGAAGATCTGCAATCATCTGCTGCTTTGAGCTGGGTTGGTTGATTCTTCGTGCGGTTAAAACCGAGCTGAAATGGTCTAACCTTGACAACTCCACAGTGGCATCGGACGTCACCAACTGTGAATAAAAAATGCTGCAAGAAACTTCGTTCTCATATAAAAAACATTTTATTCTCAATTTTCCAGACACCAGCATTTGTCATAAACGTACCTTGTGAGGATCAAATGCGTTAGACAGAGTGGCTAAAATTTCAGTGCAATCGTCTGTGCCAATGGGAAGCTTCAAGTCCCGAAAGCCAGATCCGTATGCAGCTAAAAAGTTTAATATAGACGCAGGGGAGTATCCGTTTTCTTTGTATTGGTCAACAAAAACTTCCCCCTAAAAATTGATTACAATGTGATTAAACACATGCAATTAACAACTTGCATCAGTGTTCAAACAGTGCAGTAGTTCTTCACATAGATTGACAACAACATCACAAAGAGCATAAGCAAATAAGCGACTGCACTTTTACCGCGAACCACAGGCTTGTGACTATGCTTGCAAATGCTGGCATGAATCCAAGCACGGATACGGAGTGTTGCAATGAAGTCCACAATAGAAATAACTGATGTAAAAAAGCTCCAACAACGCAGATTTACAAGAAGTTCTTATTTCTCGTTTTTCCTCTTGTTTATGATTTTTAATGAAAGTAAGGCATGCAGTGGATGCCTTCCATTCATGGACGCTACGCCCCTGCCTCATAGCAAAACATTACGGGACATTACATGCTCTTTAAGAATTGTCTTTTCCATTCATAACCTACAAACGGCGAGTTAATTACATCCGCTTAATAAGAAACCAAAACCTTGAAAAACAGTTCGTAATTTAATTTGCCAGTACGATCGTTAGCAACACGTCGACATTTACATGAAACATTGCGAACAGTCTGTAGTCTAACGGGCTTTCTGGAAGTCTTTGTAGGTTTTTTGAATTACACCTTATCACACGGTGAAAAAATTAGAGGGTCATAAAATCATAAAAATATTTTTGATGCCTCAAGATTAAGATACTTAGTAATTACCTGTCTTTTTGAAAGTTTTTTTTTGTCTTTGTTCACAAGCAGTGGAAGATGAGTAAATACAGGCTGTTTCCAACCAAAAGCTTCATACATCACAACGTGTTTGAACGTAGAAATAAGCCATTCCTTGCCCCTTATCACGTGGGTAATTTCCATCAAATGATCATCAACTACGTTGGCCAAATGATACGTTGGATAACTGCAGAACGAAAAAGTCAAAAAGCACACTTTACAAATCACATTAGTACAGGAAAATTCTACAAACTTGTACAGTAAAAAAGCCTGAAGCTGTGGTGTTCCATTTAATGTGTATTAAACGACGTGAGTTAATCATTTGTCATGTTGCTATACCGAGGACACCAGGTAAGTTTAAAGTATATCTATAAAAGCTCAACTGGTGTATCAGGTAAAACGGACACTGCCAACGTTTCGTTGAGTATACAGCCAACTTCATCAGGGCAAAAACAGATGAGTAACACGCCGTCTGCCAACCAAGCGTCGAGTGGAGTATGCCTCAATAAACACTAGTACCGCGGAATCATTGACCTAGTTGCGTGAGGCGGAGTAGCAATTAAATGAACAAAAAGATTGGCGTTAAGAGATACCACGGAGAAAAATAATCAATACATACAGTAGATATTAACATAGATGGCAGCTCATTTTTCAACGCTATTTCTAAACTGCATACTTGAATCTTTTCCTACAAGCATCTTTTCCTTAGGAATGAGTTATTACCTTTTGATTTGATATATTTTTGTTTCGACCTCTTTGCTGATAAGCTTAAATGTAAAACAATTTCCTAGTTTTTTTTTCTTCACTCCAGACAAAAAGCATTAAACATACTGTTACAGCGCCATCCAACAAAACTCAACTCTTGATACTCAATTGCCTGATTTGTCGCAGTAGAATGTGGTTGAAAAGTTTTGAGCATAAACTATGCGTTGTGGCAGCACAAAAACATACAAAAAATGTTTGATGTTTGTAATATTTACAAAAAAAATTAATAATAATTTCGAAAAATAAATTTTTCAAAAAATTATTCTATTGCAAGCTCTCAGATACCGTGATGCTTTGACGGATTGTTCAAGCTTGTTTTATTCTTTTGTCAATAAAAAATTGCTATATTGTTCTAAAAACTAGTTTAAGCTTCATGTAACGTCGAGTTTATTATCGTGATTCGTTCTTTACTACTATTATTGCCAGCAAAAAGAGTTTAGGGATAGACCGGAATTATGTCCTGACGAAAAATTAAGATTTACAAGATGGATTACATCAAACAAACCAATAATTGGGTTGTAAATAACAAATTAATATTTTTGAGGCAGATTACAACAAACCAGTAACTGTTTTACAATGGTATTTTTAAAAGACACTGATAACTCATCATTAAACACACCAAATTTTAGCAAGAACGTTGCATTATGTCCACGTTTTAGCATTTACGCTGTAATGTGCTGTGTGAAACTAAATAAAATGTTTTCCATTTTATTTTTTCAGAAATTTGATTTTGTTATCAAAAGATGTAACAAACTGTCAACATTTTTACACAGCAATACCACACCTTAATTGATTGGCATTACTCCGCAATGATTTGCAGGCTAGTTTTTTTAAATGCAGTATTGCAAGATTGAAAAGAAACGGTGCATATTTGTAAAAGAAAACTTACACGCAAAGTGCAAGTACCATTATACTGTTAGTTAACCAAGTCATGCATATCACATTATTTTGTTGTATTTGATCTGTGTTGTTGCTGTTTTTTTTCATGTAGTTTCAGGGCGCTGAAGGTGAGCAACCACCACCTTCGACTCATCAGTGGCAGCACCATCCCTCAGCAATCATCCATATGATCGTCTGGAATGGATATCCAACCAGCTTTGTTGCTGCCGTTCAACTTGCCTCAGACAAACTGCTTTTGAGCTTGTTGGCATGGATGCGAAAAGGTTATGGCAACCCGGACGGAGTTTCATTTTGGCGGCTGGGTTTACACTTTCTCTGTCCAGCTCAGTTCCTTGAGGAACTGATGCACCCCATAACGAGTGAAACCGGTTGCGACCCAGCACTCCATTCGCAACTGTGTAGATCATCCTGCAAACATCCTTCTTCGACAGCGTCGCTTGTTATTTTTTTTAACATGGCCTTTTCATTAACTGAAATTTGTTTTAATGTTAGCGTTTTTTAGAGACACATGACATCATCATCCTTCTATTTTTTCGGTGTCCTGCCAGACTGTTTATTTTGGAAATGTAAATATATTATTTCCCTTATCGCCAATAAACTACCACTACTACTACAAAGAATAAAAATGTAGCTTGCGCTGAAAATCTTCAGTTTCATTATTCTCGCTGTGTACTAACATTGGAGGGCCGCAACCTCGTACCCTGGCATGGGCCACGCGGCTAATTTCAATTGCAGCACCGCGCTGTAACTTTTTCCTTGCATTCACCCATTTAGCGCCAAGCGCGAGGTTAGACAGGCCGCAAAAAATGTTTTTTCAGTCTTCAGTACGAGCCGAACGGGAATCGAACTACCAGCTTCAGTAGCGCCTGCTCAATTCACTACATCGTTTAACCGGTTAAAATCCTATACCAAAAATCGAGATTCTATGTGGAGTATGTGCTGTATTGAATCACTCCTTAGACCCTGAGTGCTTCAGTGCACTCGAAACAAAACTGCAGCTATGCACCAAAATATTAAAATCATTCAGTCTCCGACTGGAATTCGAATTCTAGCAGAACATTTTCTTTGTGTTCAGCCAGATGCGAAGATCTAGATTCCACTATATCCCTAAACAAAATCACAAAATGTTTTTACCAGCTATAACAGCAATGGAAAAAAACAGCGGCAATCGCACTGCTGAATCAACAGTACCACAGTAGCCGTAATTTTCCCACCATGTCTGGCAAACAGTCAGGTGCTTTTAATATTCCAACACCAGCATCATTACTGCACAAAGGATGGTTGTAATGCAACTTCTGTTAACCTACCCATCAGATTTCAGCAAAACAGGATCTCCTTCAGATTTAGAAATGTCATGAGTTAAGTTGCCGAAAAGGGAGTCGGTGAAGTGATGAGCCCCTGAAGGTATTTTCAGCCTGATTACACTTGATTTTCCAATGCTGAGCAAGTTCCCAACTTCTTCTTCTGACAACGATCTACATCTATTGTCGTACCTGTGCTGCACGAATAACTACATGTCACATATTGAAAGAAACATTTCATGCGTAATAAATGCTGCATTGCTGAACGGTTATATCAGTTTTTTCAAGGTGTTTTAGGGACCCTAGAACTGAAAATCGGGTCCCTTGTATCAGAGAAAATCGGGTCCCTACAGATACCTAACATTTTCCTTCTAAAAAACCCTAGTTATACATCAACAGTAAAACAAAATGTTAAAATTCTCCTCCAGCATTTCCACGTGTGCTTGGCAAGCGCAATGTTTCAGTTTTTTTGTAGCAACCCACTGACAGCATTTTACATCTCCATGCGCAAAAAATGCAAGCGTCACACTATGTTGTTATGGCATGAAATGCATGGTGTTTGAAATGGAAAAAGTGAATTGACCATATATAATAGCCTAGACTGTGGAGTCCGGATATCTCTGAACGACTCTTAATTGGTATTTGAAAGTGCTAAGCACATATTTATGTGAAAAGCTACAGTTTGTGTATTCGCTAAAGATTTTTATCCTTTTTGTCAACTTATTCGTAAGCCAGCTTGTTTGCAGTAAAGAACAAATAGCATTGTATTTCAGAACCAATTTATTTCAACCTACTGCTACGACAGGTACCCACAACCATTGGAGCAATGAGCAGGTTAAAAAGCTTGTTACACATGCACTTCTTGTTCCACCAGCTGCCACAATATTTTATGTAGACGAATGAATTTTTTATGTATGATTTAGTAAAAGTTGCTGCTTGTCTCAGATACATCTTTTAACATGTTCATGCAACAGATTCAATTTGTTCTTTACAACTGATGTATTTAAAAAGTCATGCACATGGGTGGACATTGAAACAAAAGAGCAATGAAATGCACTTATCAAACTTCACGAACATATGCTAGGTAGGAATAAATTGAAAATACACAATGTTTTAGTTAATGGGGACAAAATAACATGTACGTACGGGTACCTAATTAAATTTGTTAATTTTTTTAAACAAGCTCTTTGAAATAAACAACTCGGATCATAAACCCTTCACCAGCTATCCAGTTTTTGTTCCATACATTTCACTCCAGTATAAGATTAAACACAACTTAGGCAATCAACCAGCTTGTCCAAGTAGCCTGTCATGTCAACACACTTTTGTGGAAACCAAGTTACATCCCTACCTATTATTCATGTATGCAACAAAGTAAATGCATAACTTTATGAAGGCACTCTACTCCACAAATAGATTTTAATTGATTTCTGAGTCGGTGAACGTGTCGCACACAAGAGTTTGCTTATGGATTGAAAGCAGATAAAATAAATGAGCTTACAAAATTTCACAATAATTTGGAATGTAAGTACAAATGTGAACTAAATACATGTTATTTTAAAAAAACAGAAACACTTATTACAAAAAAGATGACCACAAATTATCACCTTGGCATTTCATGCCTTCGATGCTGACTCTTTTTCAATAGCGCAAGCCTTCGATTGGAGCAAAAACAGTGGTATGCAGAACCAGACGACACCAGTTGATCAGCATACCTGATAAAAAGTGTTGAAAGTGGTCATGGAATGACGATCGAAGCATTAAGAATTACACTGAGATCTGCAATGTAACACATTCAGACTAACATAAGCCTCTAACCGCAACCTCATTAGCATACTGCTGAGCACAAAATGACCCCAGACCAAGAGGAAAATGTGCACACCCAGTAGTGCCATGAGCATGTTCTCTATTTCAATGAACCAGAGATCTTGGTTTCAACCAGTGATTGTAAAGATTTAATTAACCACTCCCTTCACTGAATGTTGACATAACTTTTATCATTCACCACATAAACGTTTTCTTAACTGTTGCATTTGAAAATGATCCCAACATTTCAGCGGGCCTTTATCAGGGCAATTACAAGTCACTAAAGTACCTGTATAAAGAAAAAACAATCAATGATGCATATATCAAAATAAAAATATTAATAACCACAGAGTAGCAGTCAGTTAAACTACAGTAAAAGCATGGCAACATACACATCATGCAAAAAATAAATCTAAGAAACACATTGACGCAAGGTACCTAAAACAAACAAAGCAACAACACAGTCAAACCTACACCAGAATATCAACCACTTATTTACATCTAAAGACTGCTTTGTACATGTTTGGAAGTCAAAAAATTTCATTAATGATATTAGGTTTAATGACAATAGGCAATAACTTAATCATCCTTTGGATCAATTGCAATAACCTACTCTCTCAGTTTCAGTGAGTAACAGTGCAATGCTAATGGTGTGCCTTTCGGACTGCAATTTGACAGTTCATGTTTCCTCTACAATCGGCGCTAGCTTAGCCTATAAGTTCAAATATGTTCAAATTTGGGTAACAAAACTTTAGGTTTTATCCAGATTTGTTTTTTTTGGCCACAACTTTTGAACGTGGAATGTTAGATGGCCAACCAAAGGCTGTAAAGACTCATATTAAAGCTTAGTTTCCACTGAAAACTTGAATAAACAAATTGGCTCTTTTTGTTAGCACCAAGACCTGGTGCCCTAGGCCACAATGTGTAAATCTACCCCCATTATGACACCAGCAACAAAAAACAAAATCCAAAACTTCCCATTTTTTTACAAATCTAAACTAGAAGACTTTCCACATTTTTAGAGGGTTTGAACAGCTCTCTAGCTCTATCTGCTGGCAAGTTATGGGTGCAAAGTGACACAAATACAAGTCCAAATATTGTGGTTTCCAGCAAACTTTTTCTATATTGTGGCGTCCGGGAACTTTTTCAATCCGGCAAATGTCCGGCAAACTTTTCAAAATTTCTGGAAAACGTTGAAAATTTTGAAACGTCCGGCAAACTTTTCAAATATTGTGGAGTCGGGCAAACTTTTTTAACACTGTGGCGTCCGGCAACTTTTGAGGATTCTTGTGCCAAAACAACCAGATCGCATGTGGCTTTGCATGCGCACAACTCGGGCGCCGAAAGTGGTAGAAAGCTCTTCAAAAGCTCAAAAGACTCAGCAAGTTTTCTAGTCTGCACTCAAAAAAATTTTTTTGCTTGTGGGGTGTGGATTTTTTGTGAGCGATGTCATAAGTGGAGGGCTTTTAGATCACCTTGGCCCACTTCAGCTGGCCCTGAGCCCAAACCGTTAGATGGTAGCATTTCGCTGAAGTTTTTACTGGAAACTAGGCAACAATCCGAGTTTTTTGATACTTTGGATGACCTGATAGGGTTTGAGCCCTTGAACTCTCTAGCGCAATCATTGGAGGAGCTATGGCATTGGTAAGGCAACCGAAAACTACTGGTTTTAGGCAGAAATCTAGGTACAATATATTTGTAGGCCGGCTCTCAAAGTGTCAAATCCCAAGTAATCCTGTGTGATGGTACGCAACATGTACCCCACAAAATATGGTCTAAAGGGTATATACATCACAAAAAAGGCTTGAGAACCACTGTTATAGAAAATTCTCTGGGAATTACAAATACTATTGCAACCTCTATGCTGGCATTGTGCTGAATGTGCGGTTCACCACGAACAGAATGTGCATGAAGAACAACACCCATATATATGTGGCACGAACAAGCAATAATAGAGTGATCGCGGCGCATGATCTCTGTTGCTTGCTGCCAGTGTGAAGCTTTGCGCACTTGTTGCTCAGGCTTTTCGATCGCAACAAAATGGTGCTGTGACCAGAATGTGAAGGTTGTGCCGGGTGCAACCTTCACACAAAGAACATGCGATTGGTGTGGTTCGTTGTAAAAAGGAGGGCATGTTGTTGCAACCTCTCCGCTGGCGTTGTGCTGAATGTGCGGTTTGCTACGAACGGAATGTGCATGACGAACAACACCCATATATATGTGGCACGAACAAGCAATAATAGAGTGATCGCGGTGCATGATCTCTATTGTTGCTTGCTGCCACAGTGTGAAGCTTTGCACACTTGCTGCTGGGGCTTTCCGATCGCAACAATACCAAGGAGATCTTTTCCACTTATAAACACGTTCGCTGTCTGTGTACAAATATATCATACCAAAAATCCTGCATGAACCGCTATTTTCACACCACTTTGCAACTCCATAACTTAAATTGTGCTACAGGACTGTTCAAACCCTCTAAAGACTCAGCGAGTCTTTGAGTCTACAAAGAAATAACATTTTTGGTTTGGGGTTTCAGGTTTGTTGTGAGTGACATTGTCAGTTAGGTAGGTCTTTGGCCATTTTGACCCATGTGATCTGGCCTAGGGCCCAACCGCATGAGAGAAGTATTTTCCTCAAGTTTTTGTTGGAAGCTAGCCCAGAATCCAAGTCTTTTGAGCCTTTCATCGGCTTTCTAGTGCTTCTGGTTCAAACGTTATGGCCTAAAAACAACAAATTAATCAATTATATCTAATTAAGAGATTAATTAATCTGTTGTTTTTAGTCAATAACTTTTGAACCCAGAACCTTAGAAACTCAATCAAAGGCCCAAAAAATTCAGTTTCTAGCCTAGTTTCCAATAAAACTTGAGCAAAATACTTCCATCTAGCGGTTTGGTTCGAGGGCCAGGTAACATGAGCCAAAATGGCACAAAACCTACCCCACTTATGATATCACTCACAAAAAATTCGAAACCCAAAACAAATGTTTTTTCATTGCAGACTCAAAGACTTACCGAGTCTTAAGGAGGGTTTGAACAGCTCTCTAGCAGAATCACCTGGCAAGTTATGCAGTTGCTAAGTCATGCTGAAAACCAGTGATTTGGGCCTACACTACCAGCAGCGAAGGAGTTAAGCAATCTACTGATTGTTCTGAAGTTTCAACAAAGAATTAACTTCATGGTTTTTGAGGCATCGTTGGAGTTTTGCTTTAATCCAAATCCAAAGTAGTGTTTCCATCTGGGGGCCCAAGTATCAATCACGCAAACCTTCCCAATGCGGCAACAAGAAGCAATAGACATCACATGCTGTGCTCACTCCATTACTACTTGTTCATGCCACATACACGCAGGTGCTATACGAAAAACCTTTATTATACAAAATTTTTAGAAGTTACATATGTAATTTAGCAAACAGCCAAATTAAACTTTGATGTCATATAACAAAATGACAAAAATTAGGTGGGTTCTTAAGTTTTTGGGGTCTGGATTTTCAAAATTGCAAATAGATCTTTGATTTACAAGAAGAAAGCACCTTTTTCTACCACAGTTCATCAGTTTTGTTATTATAGCATTTATAATAAACTTGGTCACCTTTTCAAAAAACTTGGTCACCTTTCACCTTTTTATTTTAAAAAAAAAGGACAATTACATAATACTACCTCTTGTAGTGGTGCAAGCGTTGGCTTTGTAAATATGGCCCATGATGGCCTCCATGCAAAAAACTTTCATCAGTATCTATTCCAACCCATTCTAGCGATGAGATGAGTCTTTCTTTTGCACCAGGAACAATACGTTCTTGATCTGTATCTTCAATTCGGACAATGAACTTTCCATCCTTATGTTTCCGGGCAAACAAGTAATTGTACAATGCAGTGCGTAATCCACCAATATGAAGCAAACCTGGTATAACATACAACTGTTAATTAATAACACAAATGAACATGATGCAAGCATTTAAATTTTTACCTAGACTTAATATACAATTTACAGGTATGTTTTATACTGTTGAGGCTGTTCGGTCAGTGCAGTGCAACTGTATGTGACATGAACAAGCACTAACAGATAGATCCAGACAGAGTGATCTTGGTGAGTGGCCTCTATTGCTGTTTGTGAACCTGGTGAACAGTTGATTGTACATGCTAATGTTTGTTGAGCCTCATGGCAATGCAGAATGCTCTCATCAGATAATCTATAGTTTGCATACATGTTGCACTGATTGCAACAGTGCCAACAAATTAACATTATATACTGTAGTTACCCAGGAATTAGCAGATAAGCAATTGCACTGAAACTTCAACAACAATTAAAACTTCTAGGTTTGCTACAAGCTTTCAAGGAATCAGTCATATGGGCTATGCTTCTATGTCTCTGCAGTGATTTAGAATTGCACATATGTGTTTCCATAAAGGTGGCACAGTTGAATCTTCCAGAAAAATTTTAAAATAGGAAACTGATTTACCTAACCGTATGCATCCTCCGTATAGGTGAAATGCTGAATGGTTAAAGCAACGGCAGAGGCAAGTTGCATGATGATGTCTCATATAATGTAATAGATTCTTTTGGTGCTTTGCTTCCATGTTTGTTCCTCTTCAGTATACCTATATATTGAATGTGTGTATGAACCAAAACCTACATTGTGATGTATTGTGTCTAAGTATCGTTGTAGCTTTATGTGATTTTGTCTGCCCTGATGATATGGACCATTTGTGTCTCTGAACCAAAACACTTGAACGAAAATAGTGCAAGTAAATTGTGTGCAAAGTTTATCTAGCCCACATTCTTGCAATGCAAACCATTGGGCTCAATTTTACTACTTTTAGGATGAAACAAAATCAGTTGTAATTGAAGGCATAACGGATGATATCCATGACATACACATAAACAATAAATTGACAAGAGCGGAAATTTTTAACAATGCTGTACTTGCATGATAGATATGAAAACATTTTAAGGTTCATTTTTCTATTTTGTGCTTTGTGAAACTGGCATGAGTATTGTTTGTCAAATCAGGTCTTTGGCTAACAACGGTTCATAAACACTGATTTTTGACACACTGATGATACTCGGTCAGACCCTGAGCTTCTTCTATCATATACACACAGCTTGACAGGGGGTAGTAGGACTATTGCGATTAAGTCTAAAAGGAAGAATTGCAAAGATATTCAATTGGGTCTTCGTTGGTGGTGTTTGTGATACTGCAATGGAGGGGCCACAACACTACAGTGATGGAGGATGTGACTGGCAGATTGGATGTCGCTGCAAACGCAGTTTTTATTATCAGCCAATCCCATTCTGTAGAGGTTTGCGTTAAACTGGCCATGTCCTGTGTGCAAGCAGTTAAGTTGGACCCATGCTTTGCACGGCATGTGGCATCCTGAGCTGAGAAGCATGATTCTTGCTACACCAACTTAGTGAGAGACATCTTTATGTTTCAGATGCACCAGGATTTCAGTAAACTGTACTTTGATCAGTATCCACTGGCATTAAAATGTAAAAACAGGTTAAAAGGCTGTCCAATGTTTCAATATTTAAGTACAACTATCTTCATTAAGGTGAACACAAAATTTGAGAGACAGTGTTAAAATGGGAATTTGTCAAAAAACTCATGACTGGTGAACACATACCTTACAGGGACATATTAAGAACCATATTTGCATAAACTGTCAGTCAAAAAATCTGATTTGTCAAATAACACTTGTTCCAAACTCATAAAATGCAAACATACATACAGAAAGAACAGAGTGTTCATCAAGCAGGTTTGTGGTAGATTGACAGTTTATAGAGTTACAGCCAGACATGGAAACCAGATCTACACATCATACAAAACCATAAACACCTAAAACCATAAACACATAAAGTGTATTGATTAGTGTTGAGTTTGCGTGTGAAGTGTAGAGCATTACCCCTGAGCGTTTTGTACTCGGCAAGATGTTTGGAGAACATTACATTCCAAATAGAGTAAAAAGTATATGCATCAGTCCAAAACCCCAGATTTTTTCACAGCCTAGTAGTCTAAAATTATTAACTTAAGATTGTTCATAACTGCTTGGATATGGCGATTACTAATCTGATGTACCATTGTAAATGCATCAATAAATTTGTTTTGCTCCTGCGAAAATCTGCTGTTGTGTCGTAAATGTGTTCAATTTTAAACGATTCTCATCGATATCTCAGCACCGAAATGACGTCAGGCTATAGAAACAACCATCTTCGGTTAATCTGAATCTTCGCCTAAACCATATAAAATCGTCAGTCAAATCAAATCTGGATCAACCAAGGTTTACTGTATTTCAAAGAAGTGTAATGAAGGATATAATTTTTACTTAAATTATTATGTTCATTTTTTCTAAATAAGGCGATTTTGATAATTTTGTATGCCCCAATTGGCTGTTTGGGCACATTTTTTGCTACATATGAAAAATAGTCGCTATTATGCTTGAAATAAGCATAATGAAATTTCCAATTATTTTTTATTTTCATTAAATACTTTAATCTATTTTCATGGCTAGATTAGCCATTTTGGTGCTTTATCGGCTGCACATAAAAATAAAACTGTAAATTTAAACATATATTATGAATTTTGTAAAACTAAAAATTGTGGCATCATATATTACTCTAAAAAGCATGAAACCAGTGGAAACATGAGTGACATAAAACAAAATTATAATCAAACACTACATATATACAAATTTTCATAAAACCAACCCATCCTTGCTTGTTAGATCTCTAATACACCGAAAAACTTCCTTCATAAAAACATGCTCTGGCAAAAGCTGCTTCTAACCTACTAACTCGAGGTAGCAACTGCAACCCAGCAGCCTTAACAAACATAAAATGAATCACTTACATTAATTTTTAAATAATATTCAGAAAACACACCAATCTTCGCGAATTACCTGCCTTATAACTTCTTGCATTGTCACCAAACTGTTTTATATTGAATTTTTTTAATGGCTGAAAAAAACTAAATCAAGTCGGTCATAGTGTCTGAAAAGGTAGGCTCATGAATAATGTTTCAGCAAGTTTACATACAATTACGGGACAAATCACCGAAATAACCCAGCAAAAAAAAAACAGACACTAAATAACTTCTTTTATGATTACCACTACATAATTTATTGCAACAAAAGTTGCTTGCAAAAAACATGCCCACCACCATGACAAGAGCAAAAGGCGCAATCCACATTAACTTTACCTCAAGTTGAAATAAATGAAGAGAAAAAGACGTTCTCAGGTACATACCACATTGCGCAACAATAACATGGCAGACACTTGGACAACCTAAATCATACTCATAAGAGGAAAACGTTTAGCATAGCACTTTTGGCCAGACAAAAAGTGATTATGGTTATATGTTCTAGAATGTACCATACCACCCTATTAAAAAAAACTACCATATTTTTCAGACCATAAAGCGCACTTAAAATCCCTTAATTTTCACAAAAATTTAAAGTGCACCTTAAATGCGGTGCACCTAATGCATGAATCTGGTTGTGCTTTCTCATCTTGAACCAATTTATGTGGTATACGGTGCTATTTATTTAATTGCTAGTTACAATTTTTTGTAAACAGACCATCGTGTTACGTAATAACCCAACAACAATTGCAAAGAGCAACATCAGAGAGTAGCTAGCACATACCACAGATCGTATTACTCTGCGGAGCTCCAGACAACATTGCCGCACACCAAATCAAACACGGCACACAACTTTTATTTATTTTATTCATGTCTAGCAACTTAGGCATGTGAGGCAGATACAACTCCCTCATATGTCATGACAGATTAAACTCCCAGTGACGACTCATTTACTCGGGCGACTTCGGCACTCAGGAGTTATTGTGAAAGAGGTGAATACAGTTTGACTTCTCTAAGTTTTGCTTCATTTGATGCGCCTTATATATGAAAAAAAACAGCTAGCATTCCATTTTTGATACTGCGCGTTATAATCCGGTGCGCCTTAAGGTCCCAAAAATATGGTAGGTATGTTCTGGAACGTAGCTTGACACCAGCAATGTTAAATGAATTGACATGGTATACAAACAACAAGAACACTTTACCTGTGGGTGAAGGTGCAAATCTCACCCTAACTGTAGGGCGAAAGAATCTTTCTGATTTCTGTAAAACACACTGTTGCCACAACAAATGTTTAAAGCAATTAACATTCGATGCCAACATGCTGAATATATGAGCAAAAGATAAAGAAATCAACATAACTGGGTTCTTAACATCTTCGGCGCCAGGTAGATTTTCCCTTTTCAGGTGTAACTTGCCCACATTGGGCAAATCTTTGCAACTCCATAACTTGCTAAGCGATTGAGCTAGAGAGCTGTTTAAACCCTCAAAAGATGTGGCAAGTCTTCTAGGCTGCACTGAAAAAATTTGGAAATGTTTGGATTTTTTGTGGGTGACGACATGAGTGGGGTAGGTTTTAGGCCATTTTTGCTCAGGTTACTTGGCCCTAACCACTAGAGGGAATTTTTTGACCAAGTTTTAGTGCAAAATGGGTTATAGTCTGAGCTTTTTAGGCCTTTGATTGGCTTTATAGCATTTCTGGTTCAAAAGTTATGGCCAATAAAATTATTTTTCAGTAAAAAATGTTTTTGGACTATTTTTACCCAAATTTTAGTTTTTGGAGTTAAGTTTTTTTATGGAGCTGCAAATTTACTTGAAAATAGCGGCTCAATGCAGTATTTTTAGTATGACATATTCGTACACCGGCACTAAAGGTGTTAACACGTTCTATGCCGGGTATGATATATTTGCAGTTGGAAATCGACCTGAAACAACCAGTTTTCAGTTGTCTTAACAAAAGTATAGCTCCTCCGCTGATTATGTGAAAAAGCTGTTCAAACCCTTAAAAGATTTGGCAAGTCTTTGTCTGTAATGAAAAAACATTTTTTGGTTTTAGTTTCAGGTTTTTTGTGAGTGACGTCATAAGTGAGGTAGGTTCTTGGCGATTTTGGCTCATGTTACGTGGCTTAGGGCCCAACTGCTAGACCAGCTACATCCAACCCAAATGGTTTACTGAGCCAAAAATTGTGTCACTGTCTTAACCAGGGCAACACATTAAATGGCTTACTTTCATCTTAGCAAACTAAATTTAGCTTAAGCTAATATACTGAAAACATTCGGATCCTAACTGCAATGGTAACATACGTGACATAGTGGCACTGAGGATCACCTGCATCACAAATGTCAAATTTAGGTAGGATAGTTTTACTAGTGTCGAATACCTGAGCTGGGCAGCACAAAACCTTTGACTGGGCCGCATGCTGCCCACGGGTTGGACATAGCTGCGTTAGACCAATGTATTTCGCTGAAGTTTTCATTGGAAACTAGGCTAGAGTCTCGAGTTTTTTGAGCCTTTGATTGACTTTCTAGCATTTCTGGTTTAAAAGTTATGATCTAAAATAAACAAATTAATTAATTACATAATCATTTATTTTGTTTACGGTAGATCATCACTTTTGAACCCGAAACCACAGCAGTCATCCAAAGAATCAGAAGATTCAGATTTTGGCCTAGTTTCCAAAAAAAAACTTTAGCGAAATACTACCATCTAGCAGTTTGGGTCCGGGGCCAGATTAAGTAGGCCAAGATGGCCTAAAAGTAGTTCACTTATGACGTCACTCACAAAGTCTCACACCCAAAAAGTTTTTCCATTGCAAACTATAAGACTTGCCGAGCCTTTTCAACATTTGAACAGCTTTCTAGTGTTTACAGCGCCAGAGTTAGGCTCGCACAAAGCCACTTGCGAACAGGCTATTTTCGCACAAACTGCTTGAATTAACCCGGCACTGAAGGTGTCAATAAAATGCCAGTCCAAGGTTGCAATAAAATCACACAGATACAAATGCACGAAAAACCCATTCTTACTGGAATATTAACAATTTTCAAGAGCAGAGATATCATCTTGTGGGTTAAGCAATTTATTTTGTGGTTAAAACAAATTGAGATTCAGAAAAGGCGGTCAAACACATATTTAAGCAGATAACAACTTCGTTTAAGTAATGTTCCAATGCATTAGGATAGGGGTGGGGAACCTGCAGCTTGCGTGAACATTTAAAATGGTCCGCATCAAAACATTTAGTATGTAAATTACAACATCGTGCCAAAACAAGACTCTATTTAGAGCAGATGAAATGTTAGTGAAGCCACATCTTTCACACTCCTCATAGTTTTCTATCCTTAATTTTCTTTGGAAGATAAAGTTAGAATTTCAGCATGGAAATAAATTATTTTTGCAGCCCACTTACGATATTGAACAATTCATGTGGTCCGTGAATTGTTATAATAACTGGGTTCCTTACCCCTACATTAGGAAAACAATTAACTGATCTGCTGTAAATCCTGATAAATGAAAGATATTTGACAAGATCCATTAAATTCAATCTGTCTTTGGTTGCATAAACGTCTTAACACTTTGAGAGCCGGTCTACTATATATTCGTACTTGGATTTCGGCCTAAAAAACAGCAGTTTTCGGTTGCCTTACCAACGTCCTAGCTCCTCCGCCGATTGCGCTAGAGAGCTGTTCAAGAGCTCAAACGGATCGGCCAGTCTAGTAGATTGCACTCGAAAAAAAATTATTTGGTTGGGGGGTGCAGATTTTTTGTGGCTGACGTCATAAGTGAAGTAGTTTTAGGGTCATTTTGGCTCATGTTGCCTGGCCTAGGGCCCAACCACTAGGCAAAAGTGTTTCGCTGAAATTTTCATTGGAAACTAGGCTCGAGTCCGAGTCTTTTGAGCCTTTGATCAACTT
>JGI24158J21664_10004855_pt1 | contig 17412 bp, 7 predicted proteins | sample Ectturendosymbi3_FD_21664 | JGI IMG/M metagenome (IMG submission 21664)
GTTACTGCCAAAGAACATTTTGCAATGCACCTGATCTCGACTTACAGTACAATGTTGGTGAAACACTAAGAAATAAACATCAATATTCTGATCGCTAGGGGGGGTGCTTGAGCCCCTTCAGCACCCCCCCTGGCTGCGCCTTTGCCTGAGATTGGCGAAAACGTTTGAAATAAACCTAGCTTTAAGCATGAATGACTATTTCAGGTGTGCAAAAAATAACGGTTCCTTAAAAAGTAACAGAAAATTACTAACAGTTAAGCCATTTGCAAAGCAACAAAGTGACAATATGGTTCAAGAGAAGTGAGCCTCATGGTGTTCATGTGGTGAAAATTTGATGTTTTTGTGGCATCACTTTCACAGATTGGCCTCGTAATTTCTGAGATATAGCCTAACATATTGAAAGTTGTAAAAAGTCTGAAAAGGTGGAAAGTGGAAAAACTTTCGTGGAAGTTTGAGGCTATTACAGTACTTACCTGTTTTGAAATATTAAAGATTAGGTGGAAAGTTATTGGGAGATACAAAATCACATCATATATTTCTTTAGTGTTGATAGAGAAAAGAATTTTTAACCTTCTCCGGGATATTCAAACTTGCTCAAATAAATGTGCGTTGGACAAACATTTTAACTACTGAGTAGACACCCTAAACGCCACACCACACTGAAGATGGCGACAACATAAGCAGCCAGCCTGGTCATGTTACGCCAGATAATCAAAGTGGAAGTTTATGTATGGGAAGTGATATAAGTCGTTTCGAAAGTGTCGATTCTGACAAGGAAGAGACCTCGTCGGAAGGGCCATCTGATGAGGTATGCGAGCAAGAAATTCAAACTTTGGATGAATAAATGATCCTGCTACTTAGCCAGGTGTCATGGGTCGGAAGGTTAGAGACTAACCTGGACTATGTAGCCCAAATAGGACCGCCTGCAATTATAATAGAAGTTTTCCCTACAAATAGGAGTGATGGGACATGTTCTTTTAAGTTTCACTGCAAAAGAATACCACCAAATGCTGAAGGGACAGGCCGTCCATGGCTAATATTCCTACCCTGTAAACATGGGATCTTTTGCTACAAGTGCAAACTTTTAAGTTCTGGACATACACTAGCACAGCACTCAATACCTCTCCTCTCTGCAGGTACTACACTCGTACCTCTCTTCTGGTCAGGGAAGTGCCTGGCCAGAGAGGAGGTATTAATAAGTGTTGTAATCTTTGAGTTATTGGGTTTGGGACGCTGTCCATTGAAGTCTCTGCTGGTGAGATTTTGGCGTCACCCTTCGGGCCTCGCCTTTTCAAAATCACCGATTTCTATCATTATGTCTTGATGCACCCCCTCAAAAATTTCTACACAACACTGAGTGGGGCATTGCAAAAGTGTTTCCAATCGCGCCCGCGCTTGCTAACGCCGGCCCTGGGCGTCACCTAAATTATAAAACACGCACACACGGCCAAGGCCAGCCCTAGCATGCGCGGGGCCCGATTGGAAGCACTTTTGCGGGGTCCCATTCAGTGGGGTGAGCAGGTATTTGAGGGGGGCATCATAATGATTGAAATCAGTGACGTAAATAGCGAGGCCTGAAGGGGCGATGCTAGGGGGCTCTGGGGCCATGTCCCAGTTTCACCTCTCCAACAGAGCCTTTAACGGACATTTCCGTAACACCCAATAAATCCAAGAGTTACTACACTCAATACCTCATCTCTGGCCCGGTACTGTACTTCTCGCGCGGTATGGCAGGCCAATTGGCCATATCCAATTTACCATAATACAATTGGCCATATGTAAGAGGGCCACATAAGTTGTTAAACAACAGTTCGAGGGCCGGACATCTTATGTAATGTCATTGTTTCGGGATATGTTACATTCTACCAAATCAACAAATTTGTCGTAAATATATTATTTTTTCATTGTTGAGAAAAATTGCTTTGCACGCCGGATGAAATGGCTTATCAGGCTAGATCTGGCCCGCCAGTCGTAGTTTGAAGACCCCTTGTTTAAACTATAGCCTATGATACAAAAATTACCTTTGCTAAGAGAAACGCATTTTTCGTGCTTTAGCATCAGCAAAGTCCTACAGAAATTTGTCTGAAACAATTTTAGAAAGTAATTGCAGAATTCCCAATGACTATAGTATAAACCAACAGGAAAGTACTGCATTAACTTCCAAAACTTCCACGAAAGACATTCTATCTTTGCACTTCTTTCAGACTCTTTTGCAACTTTTAATTTGTTAGGCTATATGTCAGAAAGTACAATGGCAGTCTGCGTGAAATTGATGCCATTTTCGGTATTACTTCATGATGCAAATTTCACCACAAGCAGTTGCGTAACTAGAGGTTTGAGCCAGGGTGAGAAAATTTAGCTGAAGGGGGTCCACTGGCCACCGTAAGAGGGCCACTAGCCAACAATCAGAAAAAGACTTGAGAAATTATAGTGAATCCGGATGTTGATGGCTATACTCAAACCTGAAATCACCGGAAAATACTCCGAAAACGCAAAAGAACAACAACCCACTGAAAACCAGAAGAATGCCAAATACCGAAATACAAGCTAAGTGGATTACCAGTTTTTACATTTTGCTTGCCAGGGGGAGTGGTTCGCACCCTTGCCCTCTCGTCAGTTACGCATCTGGCCACAAGAAAATCATGAGGCTTTCTTCACTTAAAGCTAACTGTCACTTCCGTTACTTTGCAAACGGCGTAGCTGTTAATATTCGTAAAATAATTTTTCTGTCACTTTTTAAGTAATCGTTATTTTTGCACACCTGTACTAATCGTTCATTTGGCATAATTAAAAGTAGTTTGATTTTAAACGTTTTCGTCGATCTTAGGTTGCCTCATAACTTCATCAGATCAGTCTGAAAGGAAATATGAATAACGCTACAAAAAACTGACGCAGCTACACACATTTACAATTACATTTGCGAATAACCTTCTGAAGACAAGTAGCTGTAACTATTAAACAGCAACAATTAACTATTGAACCGCATCTTGCAGCAACCACTGAAACTTGACCTGCCAATCCGAAAGGCTTGCCACTGAAACAGAAAACAGCTTCAAAACCTAAAGGCTCCCTGCCTTAACCCACTGATATTGAAAAAAATGGACTGTACATTACCTAAAAACAATCGCCATTGTTGCGATTACAAAAGGGTGGTGAAAACCGCACAGTTGACCTTGATTTTCGTTTGTAACGGGCCCCACGCTTCAAAAATACTGTGGACCCCGCGATGGTACGACACAAACAGCTTCATTAGAAAGTGTAAGTTTGCTTATGTTGGTAGGCGGAGCGTGGGGCCCCCTGCGGCGAGGGGCCCGATTGGAAGCAATCCGTCCAATCGGCTAAAGGCCGGCCGTGCACACGGCCTTGTTGCGCACTTTATTTCTGTTTCATATTTGAAGCTGATGAGTAATTCGCACAAAACACAATGCTTCCAGGGACCGCGCAGTTAGAAAACTTTGAGAAAAGCATGGCACAGTCTGGTACTTTCCGAGTGGAACAATGTTAACTAAACTTTACAATCGTTCAAACAAGTGTATTGCTAACCTACAGATATAAGAAGAGGCTAAGTAATGGGAGGTCACTTGGGAACCTTTTCGAAGCGAGCCGGTGGCTTTACTGGTACAGTTTTATAATCTACAGGTTTCTCCAATATCCGACAAGGGGTAAACTCACTTCTATGCCTTGCCTGGTCAATTAGTGATTTGCTTGCAAAAATCTGTTCATCACATGAGGACCATTGGTAGGAATACACTTGGATTTAGTAAAAAGCTGCTTCTAGAAGGGAGCAAGCTTTTTATTGGTCTCCTTCTGCATATGACATTTAAGGTGGGCACAGATCGTGTTTAAGTTTAGGAAAAACGCCCTTCACCGGATATTCCGCATATAAAAAGACAATGGATCAATGAATAGACCAGTGCTTTCATTGCCTCAGATTTTTCTCTGAATCAGCCCCCAACTTTCTGCTAAGAAGACAATGGACGGATATTAACGTTTAGTTGGAGTGGCTCGCGAACCTTATTGCATACCTGCTGCATTTTATGCAGGTGATGCAGAGCAGACTCCTTCAAGCTTGGACTGCACAGCATGGAAAGCATTTAAAAGCAAGAAGAGTCATCTTTCGCTATAAGTATTTTCCTTGAATTCTCTAAAATTATGCGGAGTTTGAACTGCTGCTCCGCCAGAACAAACTCTATTTGACTTCTCTCCTTACCCAGTGTATAGAAATCACTTCTTTAGAGACACAGACCTCAAGGCGGATGCAAGTCTTCGAAACATCGCTTGGGAAAATGCAGATTTTTTAATATGCTTTCGTGGCCTTTCTGCCACCAAACTGAACAAAAATATTTCCAATTTGTACCTTTGGGTGCAACCCATTGAGTGTAACCACAATATTCTAATGGATGCAGGGGCGTAAAAAGGGGGGCACAATTCACCGGGCGCCGAATCACTATGGAGGCGCCGAATCATTGCGGGGGCGCCGAAAAGTCCCAAAAATGTCACAAGTACTCTTTTGAATACACATTTGCTTCCGAAAGGCATCAGGTTCGAACATGGGGGCGCGCCAAACTTGCTTGTTGCTCCGGACGCCATCTAACCTCGTTATGCCCCTGAAGGCACGACACAAGTGTGTGCGCGTGTGTTCCCGCGCACGTCAGTTGTGGTATGAAGAGCAGTACCGGTGATAAGACAAAAACACTACTTCTTGATTGGACAAAACGATATCTTATTGTCCCTTAGTTTGTTCGTTTTTGTGCTCAACCAAAATTGGATATTGAAACAAGCTTTTCTACTTCTCATTTGCAGGAAATTGGCGACGGTTCGCAAACTGTTTACTTGGTTGGTCCCTTACGCGCAACTTTTCAGGTCATTGAATAAAGCGGCACAAGTTTTCGGAAGGTACACCATTCTCTGTATTACAGAAGTATGACAAACAATTCAATAAAATCAATGCCAGATTGTAAGATGCCTTCGAATTTCTTCTTCTGCTTCGCTGTTTCGCACGGATCAGTTACTCTAAATCTGTGCAATATTTCGTAATTACAGTATTGCCTTTTCAATCATTTTGTTGTTACTAAAAACTCCATGCATGTTGTTACGTATTTATTTCTCAAAGACAGCTGAAAACTACCAGGAGCCACTATTTTCATAACTTCCTCTCTCCGCGTTCTGGCCCTTTCATTTCGAGTTGCAATGCAGTATATAGCCTACCCCTTCATTCATGAGCGGTAAGCTTTTCGAGGTTCTCTTACACACAGCTTTGTGCTGTGCTTCGCAATTGCACGTTATTTATCATTTATCAACCTAAGGTAATCGATATCAGAACGGCACGGTATGTAACTGATGACTTCCACGCCCGAAACAACTCGTATTAACCGTCGGGAACACTCATAACTTTAACATTCCAATGCTTTAAGCAGCAAACAGCAGTGTTTCAAACTTATACTCTTCAAATTTATGCGCAAGATGCAGCCTATCCCTACTCATCATTCGCGACTAAAATCTGACGTTCAAAAAAACATTCATTCATTTAATCCCATTTAAATACGTGCAGAATCCACGCTGAATTTCTCAGCGCAGAATATGTCTTGGATTGTCTAACTTGGTCTTACTTATATGAGGCCATCTCAGTACCTTGGGTGCCAATTCAAGACAAGATCCTTTGTAATTTTCAGGATATCACCAACCGCCAAGTGTAGAAACATAAACTGGATGAGCTGTGCAAAGTAATTCATAGCATTTCATTCGTAAACCTTTCATACCTATGCTGTGTTCCTTTACAAAACATTAGATATGAGCATTCCACACTATCATTGCTTCAAAAACACAGAAAGCAAATAAGTAACGCATTTCTACTGTTCTGGTTAACATTACCACCAATGAAGTACGCTGCAGGTTGCATCAGATATGGAGCGAGGTTCGTTTATGGAACGATCTAATTTTTGTTTGCGCGAAGGTCGTTTAAAACATAAGTGGGAAAAATTTCTGTATCTTTTACTTTTGGCAATTTAAAAGCGTGGTTTTGCCTTTTTTATCTTGTAGACGAGTTTTTGCCTAAGTCGGTGAATGCTTTCTCATTTTATTTTTTGAAGAAAAATTGTTGTGAAAAGTTGTTTTCATCAGTTTGGATAACGTCTGCTGTACACAGAAACACTAAATTTGGTCGGCAAGAAAGTGTGAAGCTCCTGAATGAATGCAGCCATAGATAGGTGAGAGTTTGACGTACTTTCCGTCTATAATAAGGCGAACTCAGGAAAACGTAAAGCTTCCGTTCATTCATAGCGCAGATCCGCACTCAGTCTCGTTGCTCGTCTTTCATTGCTGTCTTCCAAAGAGAGAAATACGGCCAGAGTTACGGGATTTTCCTGGAGAAGCTACTGACTACTTCGGACCCGCTACTTCAAAAATACCAGCTGAAGTAGGAACCAAGCAATGCACGAAACCACCAGGGCTGCGTGTAAAAGAAATTCCATCGTTTATGTTTCTTTAATAGCTTGTTTCACCTGCAGTTTCACGTGGACAGAATTACCAATAAATTTTTTTTCCTTCTGAAGCGGTTAACTGTTAGCACAAGAACTAATTTGTTTACTTCGAATTGGTACTCTGACAGCACTAAAGTTCGAAAATAATTAGATTATCGTCGTGGCATTCCCTGGTAAATGTTGACATTTTATTGATAATTTCCTGACACTTCTGCCTAAAACTAGTGGATTTCAAAAACTAATACGCCCTAGCTGAAATTTGATGGCGTTTGACGTTCGTTGTATTACTTCGAAATCGGATGGCAGATGTCCTCAACAACGCGTTTCCTCAAATTTGATTCTTTTCCTCTCACGTGACACGCTGATATGTTACCAGCTACTCGCACACAGACAGCAACTGAACAGACAACGATTGGGAAGCAGAGAATAACAACTTAGCAAATCTGTTAGTTTTGCAAAATGCTTCGGTCTAAACGTAAACATTTTACTTTCCCTGGATCAGGGGTGGGCATTTATTTTTGCTTGGAGCCCACTTTGAGAAGGCCGCGTTCAGCGGAGGGCTGTACCTTCTCATGAGAGTAGAAGCAAATCTCGATTGATAGCCTCAACACTAATATTTACTATGAGAAGTTCGAGGAAATTTCAGATTTGAAAATTTTGCTGAATGCTTCTGCTTGCCACTGAAAACGCTGTGGCGGGCCACATTTGGCCCGCGGGCCGCTATTTGCCCACCCCTGCCCTGGATCATTCACCATCACCCTTGCTTAATTTCTGTATCTTGAGATTGCGGTTAGGATGGGACATGTAACTTTCACAGCAATTTCAAGTGAGGCTTCGCGTCAACTTTGAATGTAAAAATGCACTTACATATAATCTTGTAAAAACGTTGGTGAAACAACATTTCTTGTCATCATCAAACCTTATAATTAGTAATTGTTTGAAAAAGCGATTAAGATGCCCCTTTTATAGACTACCTAAGTCATCGAACTGATTGTAATATACACCTAAAAAGGCTGCAATCACTGAAAAACACAAAATATCCAAGGGGTTACTAACACTTATAAGATTTCATTTCATCACACGCTCAAGTCATGAAATTAGGTTACCAAAAATTAGTGGCGATATTTCAGCTTAATTGCATCCTACATTAAGCGAGGAGCTGCCGCACGCACTATCAAGTAAAATTAGTAACAACTGGTACGCTACATATATCGTCCCCGAGTGCTACATAAAAGTTATCGTGCAATAGTGTTCACAGGCAATCCGCAAGACAACAACTTACTTCGTAAGCTCGTCTGATAAAGCGGATGGATTAATTTGAGAGCAACTACTGCGTTTAAAAAATCTTTGAACTTGTCTACGTAAATGTGCGCCTGTGACTGAAGTCTTGCCTGCACGAACACTGGCGAGTGGCGACCCACCTATCGCACGGAAGGTCTGGAGTTCCTTGCAGTACCTGTCAGCACGCATTGCAACCGAAACGATTTGCACCAGGTCTTTTGGAGTCTGCATTTTCTTCTTACTTTTGATTCTTTGCAAAAGCAGTAGTCTTGAAATAAATCAAACAAAACGCTAGCAACTGAAGTATAGCGGTGCAAAGACGAAATAAGTTTCTGTAAAGTTACACTTTCGTTTGTAACAAAAATTGATTATAGTTTATCAGAAAAGAAAAATCAAGCACAACAGTGGACAAAACTTTGAAAAGGCACTGACTACCGTACAATTTTTTGGCAATGAGGAGCTCAGCTAACATATTTTGCCTAATTATAAGAAAGTTTTCAGTTCGACACATCTGAGGAGTTTGAGTGAAGTAAAACTGTTGGGAATAGAGATTGCGAAAGCAAGCAAAAACACTATAATCCGTCTTATTAAAAAAATACGCAGGGCAAAACCCTGAAATGATCCCTGAAAAGGCGTTCCCACGTTTTTTTGCTTTTTTTCATGCACTTGTCGACCCAAGAAGATTGCCGATTGATTGCTTCTAGCAGATAGTAAAGCACGTTTAAAAAATCTTTTGTCAGTTTGACAACACAAAATGGCGCTGCAGTAACTTCCGAGCAGCAACTACTAAATTCTGGCAATGAAGCAACGGCACCGCACGACACTTACAATATAAGCACACACAGAAAATGAAAAATATACTGTTTTTGCACAATTTTTTTGGATAAAATGTTGTCAAATTGCCCGCAGCTTCGTAAACTTTCCTCAGCAATAATGCAGTCTAGCTGATTCAGATGGTGCTACTTAATGAAAAGTTCTTAGCTTTGTCTTAAGAGAGCACATTTGTGTGGAAAGAAATTAAAACGCATCAACAATAAGTAACGTGGCGCTTAATTTTTGTTGTTAATTTAAAAACAAACTTTAGTTTTCAGTTAATCCACTTATTCGCAAGGATGTGATACATTTTTGCAAAGGTTGCTGCAAACGTTTATGGCGATAGCTCAGCAGTTGGACAAGATTAACACAGTTCCGCGTTGCCATGCCGCTTTATAACATCTTCGACATTTTTCATCATCTGAATCTATTGAACGACCTGTTCGAGGTTGTTTTGTGCGCTTGAAACTATTTCCGGAAAATTACCCAATAAAACTACCAAATTTTTATATCACGATCGTAAAAACGTCAGATTTATGGGGATAACACCATTCTACAATTCATCAAAATATAAGGACTTGAAGCATGCCAGCACTTTCATAAGGAAAAAGCGTTTCTTCGGATGTCAGAGCCACACAATGCACTTCCCAAGATTTTTAATCAATCACAAAAACGTTATAGGACGAAGTTTGCCAAAGCGATATTTTTGACTGTTTTCATTTAGCTTGCATATCATCGAGTACAGTCTCTGACAGAGTGGGTGTTTACTGATCTATTTATTTGTGTAACTTTAAGTTTAATAACCATTTTTGCCCTTGGTGCTGCACAGGTGTATAACGAAACTAGAGAGCAAAACCAATATAAAAAGGCGTTATGACCTGAGATTAAGATTGAAGGAACAAGCACACCTCAAGATGAAAACTAAGCCAAAAACTCAAATGGGATAAAATTACAACGCTTCTTGCAAAGAGCCGGTCATTTTTCTGAGCATGCACGTAACCGAATAGGTGGCTACTGTAGGTTGAGAGAAAAAACACTGTCACGGTGGAGTAATGCAGGCCGGAATCACATTGGTGCCGAACATGCAGCCATTTTCAAACCCAAGTGAGCGGACTAACGCAGCCATTTTAACCCCAAGTGAGCGGGCTCACGTCCGTGAAGAAATGTAAGTCCGCAAAATTCCAACCACGAAAAAGATTGGAAAAAATTAATACACACACAGAGTTTCTGCAGTAACGCCAAACGTAGAAAATTTCCATAACATGACGTTTACAGTGTTAACTACTCTGTAAAGACGTTTTAGGCAGGAAACCTAATGTAGGCTACGGGATAATAAGGAGAAATCCCAGCCTGAAATATTGCCAAATCAGTTCGTCGGACAGTGTCATTGAAATTTCATGCTGAATAGCAGCTTGCCCTACAAATGGGCCGAGGAGCTTTCAAGCAGTATGTCGTTGCTTACCGAATGAATCACTCCATACCAGCGGGAATGTGTCCTTCGGTGGACGTCGCTGACTTGTTTTGATTTTTAGAATCAGAAGCCACTTTTGATATTAAATTAGATGGGGAAAGTACTGAAGCTCCACTGGTTGGGATGTTTTGCCAGTATCTGCAGCTTTCACGAGGGTTGCAAGTTTGTTCCTCGTTTACTGAATGCCCGATCAGGTGCCTGTCATCTTCGCCGGAACTCACCGAAGCGTGGCCTTCCGCCATTTTAGAGTGAGTAATCTTTTCGACATTTCTACGTTGGGCGTAGTTTGAAAACTCATTGCTATTCCTCTCGCTGTTAGTTAAAGTGGTGTGGTCACCTTGGTGAGATTTAGCCGAACTGTCAGCAGTCGAGCATGCGAACGATATGTTTGTGTCGCTTCGTTTTGAGCCACCGCCAGTCGTGTTGTACAATGATGAATAAAGTGACTGTGAGAGTACTATATCTCGTGCGCCGGTAGTTTGATCAGGACAGTTTGCACAGTATACTGCTGGAGATACTTGCATGGCGGCGGCGCACTTAGCTTCTTCCGAAGAACCTTCAGAAAAATTACCAGCTGTTTGTGTTTCGCACTTTCCAGCAACCAGCCCTACCAACGACGGTAGCCTATCTGAACCATCAGCAGTCGAGCCTGTTTGTCGAGTGTCATCATAAAAGTGTCCTGAGTTGTCGGAAAGCGTCGAGAAATTCCCGGTGTTGCAAAGTTCGTAACTTCCAGGACAAGATGACGATTTCTCAAGGAGCTTACCACCCGTAACCGCCTCGGACTTGATTGGAAATGAGAGAGAACCTGCACTGGGCAAAGCAAAGGTTTCCGACTCATGCGGGATTTCGCCAATACCTGCAGCTGCCGGCTGAATGGATGGTGTTGGCGTTGCGTAGCTACTGCTCACTTCGCTCTCGGTCAGATATGGTTGGTAAAGCCGCTGCTTCTGTTTCGGTTGCTCGTACGTCAGAAATGTGTTCTGCCCGGATGCGCCAGAAACAAAACACTCGTCATACACGCCTGGAACTAAACCTGGACAAGTTTGACGCTGCAGTTGTTTGTCGTAGGGAGCTCCCATGTTCCAGTAACGACTGCAGTCTGGAGCTTCAGAGGAATAATGCTCGGGGGTTATCTTTGACGGGGGCCACTCAGGATAAGCAAAAATTGTCGAACCGAAAGAAGATGTCGAAGGAAACAATTCTCGGTCGTAGGTGCCTGTAAATTTCATCGAAGCTAAAGTTGGGCGAAAACTGTTTGTGCCCTGAGTCAAACCGCAATCTAATCTGCTTCCCGGTTTTTCTTCCATGGTTGAGCAATACAGTCCTTCCGTGAAAACACCCGAGCTTTTACGCTGAGATGTTGTACCACAGACTTCTTTCTCCAAACTGGTCGTTAGCAAACTTTCGATGCTTGTAAACTTATTTGCCGCGTTGGAGCTTTCAGCCTCCACNAGTTTTGTGCTTGATAAATATTTACTATGCACATCCCCAACATGAGGGCGGTTAAGATAAGTACTGTCCGCTAGCATCGTTTGTCCTAAGTATGGCGCCAATGCCTTCTCTTCTATTCTACAGTTATTGTTACTTTGGTTGCAAGGGGATTGAAGGTAGTTGTTACTCAACAGGGACGTTGTTTGGCACTCTGGTTCAATGGCCGCGTTTTCCACGTATCCGGCTACATTCGTTTTCGAAGCAGTAATGTGTTTTTGAACACCATGCTGAGAAGAAAATCTGAAAATAAAGCACAAACATCAAAATAACTTGCATTATTTGGTGTAAGACTAATGACGAAGGAAATGTTGTGAAAGCAACTAAACAAGACAAAATCATGGGCGTCGGCAGAAGGACGTTGATCCACAAATAAAATAATTCTCTCTGAGACAGATACTCAGTTCCCAACATAATTCGTAAGACAAAAAAACGTTTATCGTGGGGGTATATCGCCAGAAAGTAGCATGTAGAATGCAGATATACCAGCCGCAACCAACTCAATTTTCTGTATGAAGAGACACCAACTCAATACTGAATGGAGACTAATTTCATTCGAAGATCTTCGAGAATGGTGTCAATAGCAAAAGGCCGCATGCAAACAAAACAACAGAAATTTATGTTTCGGTGATACAAACCTTTGGAAATGATTGTCAACCTCTTCAGACAAAAATTAAAGTTCATCGATGTATTCTTTCAAAGAATGCGCCGATGCTTACTTTTAAAAAACTATTGTGTGAAGTTGCAAACTCACATAAGTTTTGATCTAAAACATGCTTTGCCCACAAATTTACACTTCCTTTTTTTCGAAGTAAGCTAACATTGTGTACAATGGATCCCCAAAATGTTGAAATGAAATTTTTTGGATTTTCAAAAGCACAGGACCATGCACGTAATTAATCTAGTTTGGAACTCCCTTTCAATGTAGCACCATTAGAGCGGAGAACTACAGCGTTTAAAATCTGAAAAAAATCAAAACCGTAGCGTTTCATCATTTCGATTCGTATTAAATGAAGGTCATGAAAGCCCTGAAACATCGCTCAGAAGGCAGGTTATGTGCTCGATGTCCCAGTTTTTAATGTTTGTACATACGAAACCGTCGTTCATTTTACACTCGACAACAATATACAGTAAATCCGACACTCTTGGGGATATATTTCCGAGGTTATTAGAAAAAGATGAAGCCCGTAACCTGCCAAACATATTGTCTTCGAAAAGTTTCAGCATTTCGAAAAATTTTCCAAGTGTCAGAGACAAGGATTGGCTTGCATTGAGGCAACATATAGTCCGTTGCACGTAAGAGCAAATCTTGATTAATCTGTCGCACCGTTAAAAAACATGTTGCCCTCCAGTTTATGCATACAACAGTTTTTCTTCTACCAAAAGTACACATTCTTTAGTAATGCCGTCGCCACTCGCTACTGGTCAGTTCTGAGTGGATAAGCCGGTAAAACTGAGGGCCAACCTCTTAGATAAAGTTTAGGTGGAATATTTCTGTTATTCGCTGTATGTGCATTCCCAGCAAAAACACCTCTCAGTGAAGTTATTTTTGCGATGGATATGGTTAAAAAACTTCCAAGGACAGATGAGGAAGTGCTACCAAATAACTTTTGATGTCAACGATGCTTCAGTCACAAGTGTGCTTTTCGATTCAACTTACGCAGAAATTTCAAATCTTGTAGAGTATAATATAACATTTGTTTTGCCTTTACGCCTTGTAGTCGAAAGAATTTTTTCTAGGGAGACCACAGGACAGAGTTTCGTTGAGAGCCAAACCAAAGATAACATATGAGACTGGCGAATTATCTTACAAACTTGTGTTTAGGGTTTGAAGCAAAGTTATGCATTCACATGTCCATATAAACATTTGTACAAAAAATGCAGAAATTCTATACAAAGCATTGCAAAAAGCTGAGTTTATGGAAATCAGGATTTTTGGAAGGTGCATTTCTTTGAAAATCTAGTTATCAATGTCTATATTTGCAAGGAATGCCGTTTTCTTCTGTTCTTCCAAGAAAGTCTTAGACTTGCACATTACTATTTCACATGTTCTTGTTGAATTTTAGCGACAAAAATGGGGCAATTATAACATAAAAATTAAAGTTCCTTAAAATTTATCTAACACCTGTTCACCTGCCACCCTTTGCTTTCCTGGATAAACCAACTCTGGTCGAAACAATAAATCATAAATCGTATGGCGTAGATTTTAGTATTTTTTCCCTGCAGGCATATATTGAAATTTCGTGGCAAACATTTAGCTAGAACAAATGGTTTCACAATGATTTCATACGTAGTTTCCCGATATGCCTTGCTAATATTATATCGCACCTGCATTTTTCCATTGCTTGAATACGCGATGTTTATTATTCTTTAAAGCTGACAGTAACTTACCAAATAGCTTGCAAGCTACCACGGCTAAATCAATGTTAACGTACATCAAAATCACTATATATTTTGAATGACCTTAATGTGCTACTGTTATCAGAACGATGTAACGTATTTTTTTCTGCATTTTGTTTGGAACGATTGGGCAGCAGTTCGTTAAATACAACGGTCGTTTTGTTTTTATTTTGGTGATGTTTTTTGTTTCTTTTTGTGGTCTCATTGACAGTACATGCAGTTATTTCTTGAATGGTGTTTATGGGAATCAGTCCCTTAGCTCTCCTTTCCAAAATTGGCAAGTTAGTATCCACGAATAGAATCAGTTTAGAATAGCGATTTGTTAATTTGAGTCACTTCGAACTGTTGAAAAACATTTACATGTCCAGACCGAACTCCCACACATTTCCTTGATTAGGCTTTTTGCGTTTGTGTGCACTTTTTTCAAGTCTATATACAGTAAATCTATTTAACAATTAACGTTTTGATTTTTAATACTGTTCTGCTGCAGTACACGTGAACTGGCTTATGACATTTGACAATTTTCGCGCTCTCCGAAGACTCCGCCTTTTTTCAGGGTTCAGCCTGAAGCCATTTTCTTTAAACAAAACGAGTGCACTCTCAGCTGCATAAAAGTGAAAAATGAGCTTTGCTGTACTCGATCTCCAGGCGGTTATGGTTTTGACGGTTCTAGGACTACTGCCACCCGGACAACTGCCACCAAGGACAACTGGCACCTAGGACAATCGTCACCCAGGATAACTGTCACTCGGACAACTGCCACCTACTGTAAGACAAAAAACCTAGGACAACTGCCATCAGGACAACTGCCAACCGGATAGCTGCTACCCGGAAAACTGCGACCTAGGACAACTGCCTTCTAGGACAATCGCCTGCCGGGTACTTGTCAGGTAAGGCATATTGAGTCCTCTGCGTTTATTGCCATTACAGCCATTTGAACTTCGCAAGGTTGTGGTGTATAAAAAAGTTTCTTCGTCCTCTGACCACTTTAGAACCTTAACTTCAACTGTAATATTTGCGGGTGGAGAATGCCGTGTCAATGTCATTACATCTTTATAAACATTCCTAAGTCAGTATAAAACTAAATTTTGTATGAGCCTTTTCAAATGTTTCAAAACAATGCTCTCTTTTGCACATCATCGCATCTTGTTCATTCCACGCACTCAATGAAACGCGTTTACTTCCGTTCATTTTAAGTTCTATGCATTCCTTTTACGTTAGCTTTTGATTTGTGAGTCGCATGGCAGCAGCAGTAACGTAGCAACTCACGTTTGCTGCACTATGTAGAAGCAATAATACCACATCACAGAGGTTCTCAACCGCTATGCCACGAGAACTCCTATGCGTGCCGCAACGCGATACACCAAACTGAAATTGATGGCTTGTATGCAGGAGCGTAACTAGGTTAGATGGCGCCCGGGGCAAGAAGCAAGTTTGGCGCCCCCATGTGCGAACCTGAGCTCTTTCGGAAGCAAATTTACTGTATTAAAGAAAGTACTTGTGACATTTTTGGTACTTTTCGGTGCCGCCGCAGCGATTTTGCGACCCCATAGTGATTCGGCGCCCGGGAAATTATGCCCCTCTTGCCCTCCTCGTTACGCCCCTGCTTGTATGTGAAGTGTAAAACGCGTTACCCTAGGTGTCAATTTTCCGGGTGACAGTTGTCCTGAGTGGAAGTTTTCTAGGTGGAAGATGTCCTAGGTGGCAGTTGTCCGGGTGGCAATTGTTCTGGGTGGCAATTGTCCAGGTGGCTGTTGTCCGGATACCGGTTTTGACGTCTGTGGTCGCACCAAGTGGGTCGCAGATCACAGCCACTGCTGTGTAGCTACTGACTATTGCGATGGCCGGGCAATGTTCCACTGCTGTTACAGAGTTCCACCTTTATGATTGTACAAAATCAATGAATGAAGAAAACTACGGTTCCACTGACTGCTTTTTCTTGTTTTGTATTTATAGTTTGTGCGCTGCACATTCAGGCTCTTTTTTTGAGAAACTAGTTTGGTAACTGAGCAACGTATATATGTATATATGTATGAGGGATAGTTAGAGCGAAGCGTATATCTGTAATTACAGTATACTTTGACATGATCGTAACGTTGTCAAACGTGCTTTGATGCAGTCAGATTGTTTGTATTCGTCCCTATTCTTTGAACACTACAATCGCATTTGACATTGTGAATGAATACTCGAACATTGCAAAGTTGTTTGATTGATGGCGTGTCATGTCACAAGGCATTTGCATTTGACCAGTACTCGACCAGTTTAGGAATTGGCGCCCTACTCTGCAGTAGTGTTGCAACAAGTGTTACGTGTTAGCTAACAACAGTGTTAAGAATGTGTCTGTGTAACCCTGTGGTTCTGCCTTCAACGCAGTTGCATAAAGTGTCTGTAACTCTGTGATTCCGCCGGCTCCAATGCCTTGTAAAACGTTCTGTTTTGTCTGTTTTTATCGACCTACGTTAGGCAGAGTGTGTGGTTATACTATGGAGTTCGTGTCTACTCAGAAAAAAATAAAATAAATTAAATTAAATTAAACCAGCTTTATCAGGCCACGTCATGGATGCAGGAACGATGAAAAGTCAAGATGCGTAAGTGAAAAGTAAAAGAAACATAAACTGGCACAAAGCACAGTCTGAAGCGAAATAATGTGCATTATGGAGAAGATTGATCGTGTATTTGCTGGATTTTGGGTGCTTTCAGGCTTATCTGGCTACATTGATCCTTTCCAAAAGGTAGCGAGAGCAGTGTTCCACAGATTTTGACCCACAAGCCCGGAAGCGCTGTAAAGTGAATTTAATCGCATGAATTTAAGTATGGTGAAACAACATATCAAATTTTAAAATCCAAGTGTGTTATGGCTCGTTTTCCCTCTCCTGCCGACAACCATGTCATTTAATAAAATCAATTATAGGCTGCGCAAAGTCTGTTTGCAGCACAATGTCAGATTTTATGTTCACCAAATAAATGGCTGTTCAAAACCGCACACTTCAAATTTACAAAACGAATGAAACCTAGGCCTGAAACTGCCATATCGAAATGTTTGATGGTCTGCTCTGTTGCAGTTGTATTTTCCAACTCCGCACTAAAGCTACATAAATAAGACGAGTTGAATATATTAATTAATACTACAATATAAATACCAACATATTTATTGTATCTCTAGAAACGTAAGAATAAGCAATGAAGCCCAAACTTATTTATTTAAGGTCAGTTGGATAAAATACGAACATTCTTGTAGACAAGTAGGTTCAGGAATGTCGGGGGCCTAACATCGGCAGCGAATAGCCCCTGTTGGCGTAACTGATCTTGTTTTGGTGCGAGCCTGATTTTTCATGCACGAATATGCATTCACTGAACGGATTAAAAATTTCATACTTTTTGTAAGCTACATAAGACAAAAAGTTTCAACTTCTGCAGTCTGAACCTCCCGTGGAGAATCCTTGCAGTGATTTTTAATTACCTCCGAATATCTTTTTC
>JGI24158J21664_10004856_pt1 | contig 17412 bp, 9 predicted proteins | sample Ectturendosymbi3_FD_21664 | JGI IMG/M metagenome (IMG submission 21664)
AGATCACATCAATGGAGAACGGTCTCTCAAATTCCTCCAAGCGGTCTCTTAAAATTTCCTTGCGGTCACCAAAGCGAAACCTTAAAAAAAACCTGTTTACATACACTATAATGAAAAGCTTACTGGGTCGCACAAAACCTTCAACTAGGCCACATGTCGGACTTAGCTGTATTACACGAAACCAAAATCACTGGCCATCAATGGTTTACTGAAAACGGCCTTCGCACGCTAAATTTTCAGTGAAACCAAAAACATTTGCTGCCAAATCTCATGCGGTGAAAGCAAGAGCTGGGCCACACTTATCCTGCAGGTCATGGGAAAAATTTGTTCAATAAGTGTACATTTTGGTGAAAAAATTCAGCGGAGCTTTATTTTGAGTTGTTCGGTCACTGTCCAAAGTTCGAGAAACAAGAAGGAAAAAATACTTCCGCGTGGTTTGGTGCACTAAACGTGTAAATAACCCATAGTGTTCGCGGGTTATAAAATACCCTAAAATGCGGCAAGCTTTTCCTCCACAGAGTTAAAATGTATAGACAGTTTTCATATCAATTGGTTTTGTTTGGCACCGGGGTTCATTCAAATTTTGTTTTTAATTCTATGCGATTCAATACCCTCCCAGTATCTAGAGTGTCCACACAACCAATTTTGGTGTTATAAGGAAGCTCTGGCAGCAACTGCTAACCTATAAATTTTTACTTTGAAACGCTGCTCTTGTGAAAAAAGGTTGCCCGCCGTTGATTATGAGAACAAACTTGTTTATCTGAACCAAATTCAAGAAAGCTGAAAGCACGAAAATAATTAATTTTCAAGGAGATTAATTTTGCGTAAATCAAAAGTTTAATCATTGTGATATTGCCAAAATATCTGTTTAACATGTAGCTTTAATGTTTATTAACTCTAATGGTCTGAACGGCGCTGTTTTTTATTACATCCAGAGGGGTTACAGGCATCTGGATACATTCCACAAGACAACCATGCTTTACCGACTCAACTACTTTCTTCTTCATCACAAGAAAAGGAACACGTCACCAAAACGCGTACCGGCTAAAGCAACACGTTGGTACGAACATAAGTTGTTAATTTGTATATGGATAAACGACAAGCAATCCACAGAACCAAACAGTTTAATCTTATCTGCGCTGCACGTGTCGCGTGCAAAAATGGCCATGGCCGACTTGTTTATTAGGAGCAAAATCTCAAATCGTTTGCCTCCTTGTTTTGCGCGTCGCCCATTTACACTTAACGTCTGAAAAAAAACTCTGCAACAACAGATCAGCTCCAGCAATCATTTACATCACCCAGATTTTGTTCGTTATTTTCGCATAACTTTTAGTATTTGGTACTTTGCAGACGACCACACTGGCAAGCAGCAATGTATTATGCGCTATGAAAAGAGCTACAGAGCTTGGCGCACGGGAGTATCAACTTACAGGACGCAGTTAGAAGCCCACTTGGAAAAAATAAGATTGGAGAAACTGCGGAAGAAAGAGAAAGAAGCAGAAAACGGTGGTACTTTCGGTGGATTCAGGTTTGACAAATACGACCAATACGAAGGTTCCGCAAGCATGGATGTTGGTGGCTATGGTGTTGGTGTCATTATGGAAAGTTACAGTGACACTTCAGAATCCTTAGAAAACACCACTTCTGCAAATGTTGGAGGTGATGTCGCTACAGCTTCCCTAGAAACAGGGAGATCCTCATCGAATCGCGGTGGATCAGAGAATTCTGTTTCACAGCAAACGATAGCGGTAAATTCGTCAGTGCACAGCGATGGTGTGGCTGGGAAGACATTGACAACGAAAATTCACGGTCAAGGTAGATCAAACGTTTCTCTTACCCAACATTATTTCCTCAGCAATTCTTCGATGTTACAAAGAGGCTTTGGCATCACCACGAAAGCAAAATGGGTTCAGATTACATACGACCAAACTAACTTTAGTGCCTCCCAAAGTCATGGAAGAAATCTCAGTTTTATGTCTACTGGGTTTAGTTCTGGCACCTCTGCTTCCATGCACAATGCAAGTATTTTTTCGCGGGTTGTACCTTACTTATCGGGAAACAGAAGCATTTCGTTTTCAAATGGAACTGGAAGAACAAGTGCCACGTGGTTTGGTTACCAAGGTGCATTTGGCAATAATGCTTTTAAAAAAAGTAGGATTCTGTCAGCAGCTTCTCATTCACCAAACCCAGGTAGCAGCAACAGAACAATATCATTGCCAAACGATTTGTCTCATTCAAAGTCAATAACTGTTAAAATCCCTGTAGGGCGTACAGTACAGAGAAGCCATTCTCATGAGATAACAATTAAGCCCAGTTTACCAACTTACACCAATATCCATCAGCACGGACAACGAGTGATGAAAACAGTTCGACCCAAAGCAATAGCTCCTGCCCAATCCTCCGGAGTTCTCTTGCACGGAAGCCATTCTCATCAGATAAAAAGTAAACCCAGTTTACCAACTTACACCAATATCCATCAGCACGGACAACGAGTGATAAAAACAGTTCGACCCAAAGCAATAGCTCCTACTCAATCCTCCGGAGTTCTCTTGCACGGAAGCCATTCTCATCAGATAAAAAGTAAACCCAGTTTACCAACTTACACCAATATCCATCAGCACGGACAACGAGTGATAAAAATAGTTCGACCCAAAGTAATAGCTCCTACCCAATCCTTCGGAGTTCACTTGCACAGAAGCCAAACTCAAGCAGTAAGAAGACCAACAGATGCTCATGTCAGACTGCCCGTTATTTCCGCTCAAAACAAACATAGTGGTGGACACAAGGATTCACAAGAAACCCTCGTTCAACTGAAGCTTCCACAAGGTATGACAATCCTTAATCCACGACTGAAGGATTTTAGTATATTGTTTATGCAACCGACGAATTAACATTTTCGGTATGAATTGACACCTGTTGTATGATGCCATCACCGCTTAGTGAAAAGGTTGAATGAATCAAAAATACTTTTTCTTTAAATTGTCACACTTTACTAAGCTTTCCACAAAAAATTCGCGATCACTCATTTCTGTAATAGCCGAGTTGCAATGCCACTTTTCAGTGACATTTTTACTATACAAAATTTCTACAATTATTACATTAAATATAGGTGTATTTTTAGTTAAAATTGTTTTTTTGATTTTATTCATTTGTGCAAACACACGACAGAAAACACGTTTTGTGAAACGCATTTATTTTTGTCATTCATTATCTTCTGATTTGTTTCTCTAAGTACAGTTAATTTCTTAAAAAATACCATTACTGTTAATTACTAAATCATAACAGTGGTCTGCGCTTTAGACGTAATGAGACGAATATTTTATTGGCTTTATATTACCAACTAACCTCAAAACATGCATGAAAACATTTTTTCACTTTTTGGACCAGCCTTCTCTCTTACAAGTACAAATCTATTGTGCATCTCATGCAAAAGAGTCTGTTTAGCTGCTATGTTGTCCATAAATGACGTCCAACTTCATGGGGAGGGTTTTCCGACTCTCTCGACGTTTTTGAAAAGAAGGAAGGCATGCTAATACATATGGTGATGTTACAAATTTTCCAAAGGTTTTTTATTCACTTCCATCAAACTGCAAACACTTTTGAAATCTCATTTCAGAAACACCACTGAAATCTCATTCATAGCTTTTGCTAGAGTTTGTCATAAAATGAATGCATTTACCTATAGGCAGTGATGTAGCCTAATCGAGACCGTAACCTTCGAGACTGAGACTTAATCAAAAATTCCGAGATCGAGTCTTGAAAATTTGTGGATTTTCCGAAATTTTTCAAAAATTGTCATCATCACTTCTAAGTCGCATTTTTTCAAATTTCTGGCATTTTTCCGACTTGTTTTGTTTATTTCTTACCTGAAAATACAACAAACAAAAACGTATTGAAAAATAGAAATTTTACTAAGCCATTTCTTTGCGACATTCAAAGTGTCGAGACCTGTAGCCTTCGAGACCGAGACTCGCAGAAATGGGTCTCGAGACTTGTCTCGAGACCGAGCCCCGATTCTCCATCACTGCTTATAGGCCTAGTAGTAATACTGAATACCGCACCCATATACAGCAATTTGCTGGCACTTAATTGATTGCATCCGCGCGAGTGTGCCTGCAATATACTGATTTTTGTGGTTTCTATATGTGCATGGAGTTAAAAACGCTTCTGCAGTATATAAAATGAGTCTAGACATAACGGCCTAACCACAACATCTTTGAAAAACGGTGGGTACGTTGAACGACCACATATTCCGGTTTGATCAAGATAAGGTTCCAATGTTTGAGGTCGTGTTTAGGTTGTCGCTGATTGTGGCCTGCTTGTCACTCATAGCGCGATTGGCTGCAAATAGCAGAAAAAATGTTAAGCTACGAAAGTTTGTGGAGGAAACGTGTTAAAATGTAACAAAAAATCGATAACGTTCATTTGTGAGAATAGACGGTTTGAGCAAGAACGTAGTTTACACTGGAATCTGACAGAACTTGTTATCGTTATTAAAAAACAAAGCCTAACTTTTCTGCCACGGTTCCGGCATTGTCTACATTGAAGCCTTTAAAAAATAGTTTAAAAGTGTGCTTAAGATTTTTGAAACTTTGCACATGGTACTCCAGTGCGTGGTGCAAAGTATTTGTCTTTGTCTTGAAAAACGTTTAATGAACCAAATTTTCACGATGTAAACTATTTTTCTAGGGATACCATTTAAATTTGTAAAGGCACATTAACATAATTTTTTTATACTGTGGCGGGATGTTCTTCTCCACATACCGCCAAAGTCATAGTTGCGTCTTTAGAGTGCGCTGTCTCAATTGAGCAGAAACGATATCTTCACATAAGCTGATTGTTTGCAGTGGTCATTTGACTTGCATAAACGTTTGCTTATGACTTTAGTGTGATGTATCTTTAAAGTAACTCGAGGGGGGGTTAGAAAGAAACAAGAGTAAAATCAGACTTTGACCGAAGATTTACTGTTTGTCTGAAAAAGGACGTTTGTGCGTTTATCCTGCTAGTTTGCAAGTGTACGGTATCGAATGTAAATTTACAATATCAGAGCTGCAATGCATGGCACATCCTACTGGAGATGATAGAGCTAAAAATACCAAAGGATGCTGATATTCATACTTACAGCAGGAATGACGGGGGTAACTGCTTAATAAGTTTATCCAGTTATTGCTCTACATCCAATTGATTTGGTGCTCTAGATCCAATTGATTGGTTTCAATAGGTAATAGCTCAAAAATAATATTAGCTGAAGTAATGTAAACCCTGACAAAGCATTTCAAATCGTTCAGGGGCAAACGAATTGTGACGTTGTAATCGCAAGATTAGATACAGTGTGGCATTTTGTGACAAAACGAAAGTGGCAAATGTTTTACGACAATAGTGTGTCGTCATTCATGGACAGCCCCTATTTCCAAGTTTTTCATTGTTCCAAATGGTAAGTTCTGCAGTATTTCACTCATGATTTTGCAGATTAAGTTGTGGAGTACTTCAATCACGACTTTGGTGAGAAAAACAAGTAGAACCTTTCAAATAAGATGCCACTGCCACAAGATGATATTCGTAGATAATACTGCTGTTTTGTAATTATTTTTGATTAAGTGTGCTTCGTGCTGTGCGGGGATAAACAAGAAACATGCGCTGTGCCACCGATTTTGAGCAAGAGCTTAAATACTGTCCTCGTGGTAGTTATGTTTAGCACAGCCTGCGTTGTCGTTGCGCGAAACGGCACAGGCTCTCATTACGTGTGAAGAAATGTGTAGTAGTAGAGATAAAACTGTGGAAGAGTCAGCGCTGTGTGTTGTTACCACAAGGACTGGCTTCCTACCACGTAGTTTGCCGTCTATAATTCCGCACGTTACGGTACATATATGTTTGCAGGATTTGGAGAATCATTGAAAGGTTGGGGATGTTACCGTGTCCGACGTGACTTTGCCATATTTGCTGCTGAGATACGACCTGATACATTGGTTAATTTACGTGACCATTGCTCGGTATGGTATATTTGCGAATGTTTATGAGAATGGCAAAGTTGCTACCTCATTGATAAATTAGTACTTACTGCTTTGAATTTCATGGACAACGAGAAATAGAAATAATTGATATCAATAAAGGCTTGAAACATTGACAAATATTGTCGCAGCTTAATAAATAAGATGTTCCACCTCGGCTATAGTAGTAAGAGTTTAACCACCATTTGTTGCTAACACTAGCAATATTTCCACCAACACAGCTCAAACTTGACCATTAAATCCAAAACGTTCAAAATTTTGAGCAGTTAGATCAGGGGTGGGGAAGGTATTTACTATCGCGGGCCGCATGAATTGGGCATTATCGCTGGCGGACCGCAAAATCAATTAATTTTATCTTAAATATCTACCTTCATCTAACTATGAGGAAGAGTGACTTCTCCTGACTTACTATCTAAGTACCTGCTTATCATGGAGCTTCGTTTTGAATCGATGTTGTACTCTAACTTGGGCAATAAAAAAATTGATGCAGGCCATACCAAATGTTCACGCGAGCGGGCATTTGGCCCGCGGGCGTCAGGTTCCCCACCCCTGAGTTCGATTGTAGCTGCACCCAGGTAAATGAACCTTTTGTCAACCCTGGAATACTTACGCCGGTAACGGGCAACCGGGTCAAATGAGGTTATTCACGTGCAACTACGTAAGCGGAAGTTGGCGCGCTTTCAACTCTTCAGTATCTTCATGTTTTTGTGTGACTTGTAAATAGGTGCACTTGCTGTCATCTACGCTTTTCTAGATTTTGCAAGGGAGCGAGTTCGTCACGAGTTCGAGTCACGCTGACCCGACGTAATGGTTAATGCGAGGTGGCAGTGGGTACATTGGACCCACGTTATGGTTTATGGGGTATAACCTCTGAAAAGCTGAAACTCACTCAGGGCATGCTTCTACAGTCTTGTTAGCAATATTCAAAAGGAGAAGTTGTTTATGCCCGTAATTTTTTTTTATAAGCAGTTGAATTTTAGACATACATGACACCTTCGCTATATTTGATCTACTTACTTTTCATCAAAAATCGTATGATATTAGAGTAAAGTAACTATGTAAGTGCTCAAATTGCTCAGTGAGACTTATATTTTCAGTGTAGTTTTTGTGATAAACTGCAGTTGAAGAAAAGTATATTTTTTATATTTTTGAAAACCGGGTCATGCACACCCGACGTAAGTTTTTACGTGACAAAAACCTAAGGTAAGTGTTCCAGGGCAACGTTAACGCCTCAGTAAAAGTTGCTCATGCTCCAGAGCGCGGTATCTTTGATAAAATGTAGTTTTCGTTATCGCTTGTAGTTTTTGACTACAGCCATTTATTTTAAGAAGTGCCGTTAACTTTGTTTTATATCATATAAAAAGCACAACTGTGGAGTGGCTGAAGGCTGCTTGGCTTGGACATTTGTTCCCGAACTGCTGAAGCCCCTTCAACCGGCAAAATGCTTCCATACTTATCGAAACACATCGTTTCACGACGTAAACCTTGCATATGTTCCCGGTGCAATGACAACCTTCAAAAGCTGTGATTCGGGTAAGTTCGAGAGTTCGATTCCTGAGACGAAGCAATAAACTTGCAGAGTATATTTTTTTATTTGCAAAAATAACTTCCAACGTATCAGCTCGACTGTAACAGAATTCGTTTACCATGCTACCTTTGACGCCTTATTTCGCTTAACCCAAACTGAACCTGAACACAATTTATCTTCTAAGATTTGTTTTTCGAAGATCAAACTCATCGTTTTTTGGGTCAGGTTACATTGGATGCTTCGAAGACAAAGATCGAAGGGACTTGAAAAGAAATATACAAAGAACTGGAGCACAGTTGTCAACATGTCTGAAACTTTGCAAACGATACACATATGCTGGATTACAGGTACATTTCTAGTCATGGACGTTTTTACACGCCACACCACTAGGAAGTGCGACTTTGAATCAATTACCAAAGTGTTAAACTTATTTTGTGCAAATGAAACAATTTAGGTAACTGAAGTAAATCAAATGCATGCAATAAAGTGCGCACAGGCAATCTGCTGGGTAGCAAAACTCAAGCACTAAGACAGACACAAATGCATGTAAAGTTGACGTTCACTTAATACAAATTTTTATTATAGGTATGATTATTTAAGGAGCCAGAAATACTAAAGGCAGTGATATAAAAGTTGGAGGAAACATACCAGCTGAACAACGTAATTGTGGCATGGATCGGCCTCACTAGTGTAAAATAAAGCTTGAATTTTTGTAAAGCAATCCATCAAAAGCTTCACAGGTTCCCTGTGAATGTTAATAAATAGATGTGGCAAAAACCATCAACTGGATTATGAAACTTACGCGACTGACACCTGGATGAAGTGCAACCACCAAGACGTGATGAGTGAAAATGGTGGTAGGAAGAGGCAACCCATCACTTTCAACATAAGTTGGGTGCAATGCGCTTGAACACCTGCCATGTGGTATCTCACACTAGGGTTATGAAATGCAATATAGGCTATATCTTTAATTTTTCACTTTCAAAAGTAGTTAGACCGCTTATGGGCACCGTGTTGTTTTCAAATTGATGATGTTAAGTGAAAACTTGAGCGCTAATTATCAGAAGCAATTTACCTATCGAAACATAACTTCACCTGCACTATCAAAACACACGTAGCTTCCTGAAATTAGGGAGACAAAGCTTACGCCCATCAATATACTGTCAAATCAGCTGCAAGCCAAATAAATCAAGTAGCAGCGCAACTGACGGGGGCAGGGGTGAGAACCGCTCCTTGGAAAACTAAATGTAAAAACCGGGCACCACTTGGCTTATATTTCAGTATTTAGTATTTTATGGTTTTTAGTAGATTGTTTTTTTGTATGTTTCGGAGTGTTTGCCGGTATCGCATATAGCCATCCACATCCGGATTCACTATCATTTCTCACCTTTTTTCTGAGTGTTGCAAACCGTCTATTTTCCACCAATGTCATCAATCAAAAATTTGGTTGGTACCCGATCTCTTTACTTTATGATCTTTATTTGTAATGTTGGTTACACCGATTGCAGTTTCTCTATAAAAACTTCTCTAAAAATTCCGTTTTCGACTTACCAAATTTGTTTCGTGGTGCTTAGAACAAAGGTAAAATTAATTTAATTACCAAGATTCAGATGTGTTGGCTCTTACAACAAATCATTAGCCTACATTAACCCAAACACAAGTGATTGACGAAGATCAATTTTAGACAGGATATGTTGCATGGAAAACGTAAAAGTCTCCTTCAAAGCCATTTACGCAACTAAAGCTCGTTACCGACAATGATTAATGTCCATACCATCACCTGACAATAACTTTGTGTATTTGTGTAATAACGTGTATGAGTTTTTCGGGACCCAATCATTGCATGCCCAGTCGATGATCAGTGGGCCCGCGTCGGCTAGGACCTACAGTAGGTTTTCCCCCTGGCTCAAAGCTCACGTTGGGTCACCGCGAGATACCACATGGAAAAAGACCATCTTCACTGAAACTTAAGACATTCATGGGTACCACACAAGGAAGACTGAATCCATGCAGCGGTACGAAAAACGCAACTGTTAGGTTTCATCTACAGTGATTTGCCACATAAGCTATTTGCTAAGATGATCATAGCTAGGAATTGCACGAGCACAAAATTTGGTTTCAAGCTGACATGCTGTGACGCTTCCTTTTCGCAAGATTTGGTTCAAGCACAACTTTTGCGTTTGCAATATTAACTTCCACATTTCAGAATCACCGAGAGTGCTGGTGCGGTAATGGGTTTGGATTGTACAACCAGAGCACAACGAACGGATCAGAGTGCCACAGTGCATGCGAAGCGAATCCTCGGGATAATTGCGGGTCTCATTTTAAAAACTCTGTGTACAGAACAGGTAGGAATAGGATTGTTACTTTCAGTGTAATAGCCAATGATTTGATGGCAGTCGTTTCGGTTGTTGTTGAAGCATTAGCATAAACGTTTGGATTGGAAATATGAAAAACAAACATATGGCAATCAAACTCAAAAACCGCACTTGAAAGCTTGATCCATCCTTCCTCGAATTGCCTAACAATGGGCCTTCAATTCTAAAATACCTCTCGTGATAATCTGATGTATTCGTTTCCAGGAAAATCGGTTATGGACATGATGTGTGTTCTTGGACGCTTTTCGTTGAACCAGTATCTAACATCAGGACAAGACGTTTCTGAAGGTGATTAAAATACCGGCGGTTTCGCTTTGGTTATTTATCTGCAATCAATCTTGCATGCAAGTAAAGTTAGATGTCAGAAATGCAACATCAGAAATCAGCATATTGCTTTTACACATAATTTGAATCAGGAGATGTTGGCAGTTAACACAAGGATATGATCGATCGATTAACTCATCCTGGTAAATAAATTTTGTTGATCAAGGTTGCGGGGTTGAAAACGATGTTCACGTTGATGTTTTTCGGAATTAAACAATCAAGATATAAGTGATGTTGTTATCACGGTGTTTTTCACGACGAACAAAACGTATATTCCTATTTAGTCTTTCCTCAATGAAGCATATAGCAATACATCGCATTTATTTCAAATCAATATTTTATAAAATCAAAGCATATAACATGAAGCAAAACCTTTTTGAATTTCATTTAAAACCTGCAAAACCAGATAAAATTTGCTCTTGAAATTGATTGATGCACATGTTATTTTGCAACTCTTGTGAGCGCAAGCAAGTTCAGTGGTCTCAATCCGTACTTTCCTTTAACCCTTTCTCTACCACCTCTTCCTCAAGTAATTGTCATTGTTAGGGTGAAATACTGGCTGGAGTCACGTTATTTCCGGATGATGTCATCGGCGGAAAATTTTAGGGTGAAAAAGTGGGTCACATTATTTCCTTATAGTGTCATCGGGGCTTGAAAAAAAACTACGGGGGGTAGATCGTTTTTTGCTCTTGTAGACGAAACTAAGTGGAGATCTGAATCTTTAGAGCCCTTCATTAACTTTCTAGCATTTGTGGTTCGAACGTTATGGCCTAAAGTAAACAAATTAATCAGTGAATACCCTAGGGAATTAGCTAATTTTCATAGGTGCAAAATCTTCCATAAATTTTTTTCCTCTCAATATTTTCACTTGAAATTTGTTAGGATGATGTAAGACACCAAGCGAAATTTATTCTTTTTTCAAATGTTTCTGTTTTCAAATGTTTCATTGTTTTCAAATGTTCCAATGTTTCACTGGACAACTGAAGGGTCAATTTACCCTTCAAAGAAATCAATTTACCGTCCAAAGAAGGTAAAAACAAGTGAAAAATGTTGGCTTTTCTGCCGTTTTACCCCCTACCAAAACGCAAATTTAATTTTTTGCAATTAAATTTACAAAGTTACGGTCATAACTGACATTTTTATGTAGAAACTTAATTTCCAACGTGTATAGTTTCTGCTCCATAGCTTTTTGAATAAAAACCACTAAAGTTTTTGGCATCGTGAAAATCGAGTTTTTCCTCAAAATCACGTCACAATCACGTCACACGTACACACAACATACCTCAAAAGGTGTGTTGCTGTTTGCCGCATTGGACGATGTCTTCACTGACTCTCTAGCGCAATCTGGTCGCAAGTGATGGACGATCTTGACTTCAAAAGCCACGATCATGGCTTCTGTGGGGGTTAAAGGGTTGTGGTGGACACACAACTCAACCACGCACGGTTCAACTATCCTGTGATTATTTTAATTAATTTTTGTAATTGCACTTTTGGTAATCTTTCTGTATTTGCTGATCTTGTTGAATAATCATAGATGGCTGCTCACATTGTTTTTATGAGATGACAAGACCTTTTATGCCTTCTATTATGTGAAACGTAATTTACTGAGTATTTGTAATTGAGTAAAATATCTTGCAGATACTTATGTCCGAAACTGCGTCATGCAATGCATGATGCGGAAAAACTCGGGTTGTGTTATGTGGACACACAATGGCACCCACTGCGCTTTGATTTTCAAGCATCAAATCAATTCTACTCAAATGCTATCAGGAGACATCCAAGCAGGATCTCTGACCTACACTGGTTTTGTTGAGTGTCGACCGCGTCACGCAGAACAACGTGAGTTGATTGCTTCATATTTCCATGATTTTCGAAAAGCACGAAATTTTCATGCCAAGTCTTTCATGAAAACCCGTAGATAGCTCTGTCCTCTCTTATGCTCTTAAAATCAATTTTGCAGATGAAGTTTATCAACATTTTCAAAGAAATCGTCTGGGTAAGTGTCAGAAATTCCATGAATTCCTTGCTTTCATGCCTACTGCTGCATGACATGTTACATGTTACTTTTGTATGCAGGCGGGTATTATAGGAGGGCTTTCGGCGAAAAAGAGATTTCCTCTCTCGCTTCTGCGGTGTCGAGAAACCAAATTGCCGCTGGAGGAAAGCAGGAAGGATTGTACACTTGGCGAGTTAGATCGGAAGATCTAACAGATAACTGGAGAACCCTCGGTGATGTGTTCGCTGAACCCCGAAGCTCCAGAAGTAATGCTTCACCTGCGAAAGGAGAAGTTTTAAGGTTTGGCCTTGTTGAGTGTAGAGCAAAACTTTGAATGCAAAAACAATGCAGTGTTACTAGTTGAGCTTTCTCAACCTGAAGTGGCATTGTGCTGAATTCTACCTTCTAAATTGTGAACTTACAATTCATGTCAGTATTTTGTCTGAGGCAAGAAGTATTGGCCTAGGTTTTATTAGACTAGTTTAAGATAAATTCTCATATACATGTCTAAACTGAGTCCTAATTAGCAGTACTAATACAGAGAAGAAGAGTACTGGGACAAGGGTCACGTATAGATAGAAGTCTCGGACGTCGAATTTTTAGAGATGAGGAAAATTTGTTTAAAGTTTCAAACAATACATACTGCAACTTTTTACGCGGTCGATTTATTTAAATAGCTTTGCTTTTTTCAAGAAAATATTCTCTCTTTAGCTAACTGACACACACATAAACCTATTTTATCATAAGCAGTGGTGGTTTTAGCAATTTGGAGGTCCGTGCGCTCGCGTAAATAAGAATCGAAATAAAGGTAATATACTTTAAAAATTGGGTTTGATCCGATGCTTACTTTTACACTAAGTCATACCTTCTTTAGTAATGCATTATCAATCCCATATAAGCACAGTAATCCATTACACAAATAGCACAACTGCACACAACATACACCCCAAAGCTCCTAACTTATATTAAATGGACAGAAAACACCTCAGCATCTCCAACTTCATTCGTTCGCCTTGTACAAAAACAGGGAACCAACTCACACGTCAACAAATCACTGCTGTCTATAGCCTAACTATCTAACATATTGCTTGTACAGTATTTTTCAAAAACTTGTCCGTAGAACCACCGAATGTAGCCATGGATTTCTTCGTTTTTTGCAACTTTCTCTTGAAAGCACCCAGAGAGATAGGGAGCGATTTAAACTTTTCAATATGGCAAAAAATGAACAGAAACAAACAGTTATATCTCAAAACTCACTGAATACTGTGAACTACTACTACGACAGTGTAGTAGTGTAGTAACTTATACTTTGTAAAAAAACCTTTATACATTCATCCTGTCAAATGTCGGCTACATGTGAAAAATCCTTGAAGCAAATGTAGTAATACTACAAATTTTTTTTTCTGAATCTCTGCAGTAAAAGTCATGTAGCTGTAGGGCAATGGAAAACATTAATGGCTCAAAAAGTAAGGAAAGCTTTACCGTAAACATTCAAACATTCAGTTCTGACACAAAGAAACTGAGAGCAACTGATGCAACAATGCATTGGCAGACATTGAATTATACCATGCGAGTATACACATGCACATTGGTGTTTAACTTCTGATTTTCTCCAAAACTAGTTTCTTACATAACTGTTTGAACAATGGAGTTATCCTTCCGCCAGGTTAAGCTTTGTGAGAACTTATTGTTGTTGGAGTTTCACTGTCCAAAAATATAGATATACATGCCTTTTTTCAACAGTAAATCGGCTGCTAAAGAACTAATCAAATACAATTTTTATGATGAGGCCAGAATGAACGAACTATGCAGTATTGACTCACCAACTGTAATCAGATTTCAATGTTGTTTTGACTTTAAATAGGTTACAAACCACTACACCTACGGCAGTAATAACTTAAACACAAATTTAATATTACAAAACCACAAATCTTTAGTAAGGGCTGAATGAATAGACTTGTGCTAATGGATATCTCTGCATGTTATTTTGCTTTAAGGATGTGTAAATTGGGTAACTAGTAGATTTATAAACATAAATGGTAAGCTGGCAGCTAAATCTTGCAACTATAAGCAAAACGATTAAAAAAAGTAAGGGCTCAATATTCTTAAGATGAAGCCTCTTAAATTTTGATCGGGCGCTCATACAAGAATATTGGTCTCCCTTATCCATGTCCAAAGAACAAAGCGCCTGCTTATCCTTTGATAAGTGCCCTTAGCATCCTTGTTAGGGGCCTCGTATATTTTGACTTGGGCCCTTTGGCCTTTGATCAAAGACACCATAGGCTATTTATGTTTTATCGTTATAATGTGGTTTCTTATCTTCAGGTTGAAAAATCATGTGTTGAAACATATCAGTAATCACAATTTCTTATACTTATAGCAAACCAACCAAAGTTTTGTACTAAATATAATTTAATCATTATAATAAAAATACAATCATCAACAACAACTCATAAATCTTTGAATGCGAATAAACTAAAAATAAGGGGCCCTTTGAAGCGGGTAAATTTAAAATCTATTTTCTACACCCTTGCATATTCGCTAGGACCACTACTGATGATAAGAATCGCTGAAGGTGTTGTGTTGCAAAAAATGAAAGTGCGGAGTCTTGTGGGGTTGTTCGCCCACACCGCATCCCATTGGTGATCCGCCCAGATCGCCGCATACATGTTGTTGTCAGATAAACTGATCAGTTGTTGTGCGGCGGGTACAAATGGGTGTCTCGATTTGAGGCGCCATGCATTTGTGCTCGATGGACGGGTAAGCGCTGAGTGGAGCAGGTGTCTAGGCTCCATGCCACGGCGTGCTAGAGGCAGTGTGGCTCCATTGCGACGAAGCTCAGCAGGTTGGATGCCTGCGAGGATGGGAAGGTTGTCCGCTGGTGTAAGACGCAGGCATCCACTCACAATTCGCAAGGTGCCACAATTCGCAAGACTCCAGGAGACGATGGTTGGCCTACTTACTCCGACAAAGTTAAAAAGATCCCCGCAAAACAAACGACGCATGGATTACGGATGTGAAGAAGGGTATCCAAATCAGTTCCTCTACATTTCACAGACCACTCGTCGCAATTGGTCAAAAAGCCTGAAATCCAGTGAAAAACTACCTTTCAACCAAAGCAATGAAAAAAAAACGATATAAGAGGCCAAAAAGTACAAAGAGTGTACAGGGTCAGAGAAGGCAGCACGTTCGCAGATTATCCGAAGAGAAGATTCCTGATTACCATATAAATCAGTTTTTTGAGCTCCCGTAGAAAAAGATGTTTTGGGCATACGTTACTTACCACGGTATCGGAAACCTTCAGCCAATAGAAGGAGCGACACGCTCGCCACATGATATTGAAGTACTTCGAAGAAAAGTAGTTCCAGAGCTGGAAAAGACGTATCCTGATGTTTTCGGAGTCTTTCAGTAGTATTTTGCCCCCTGTCACACACATCGAAAATGGTAAAAATGTTCATACTGACTATTCTTGGCGCGCATCCCGTTCGTGATGCATCTCGCAGGCGAGTCCGCGTCAACCGACCGGCCTCAACACTATGTAAGAAATAATTTTGGTGTTTGCAAACAAGATACTGAAGTGCTTCAACGTCATTGGCATTTACCTTTGCCGAAAACAAACAAAGAATTTACATTAAATCTTGTCCTTTACGAGTAAGTTGCACTAGAATCAGCACACTCCCAAACATTAGTTCCAAACTGAAGCTGAAGATGCCGTGAAAACGGCGAAACCGATTTTCCTTTCTGTAACGTCTATGTGTGTGAGTATGTTGCTATGCCTACTGCTGGAAAAACGCAAAAATTGAGTTAAAAAATCAGCAACCAGGAACCACCACAAGTAACGGAAAGTAAAGAGCAGAAAGAGATTCAAGCTCTAAAAATAAATAGAGTTCCTTGGCAAAAAAATGGACATCGTTCATTTTTACACTTCTAAGAAGAGTCGTATGGATTATTGCGGTTTTATACTTAACTTAAAAAGTGCATCAGCATGATATCAGTCAATCGATTGACTGATTGATTTTTCATATGATTCAGCTAATAAGCGGAAATAATGCAAAGAGCAATCATGCAAAGAAGTAACCAATTCTCAGTAGAATTACAGTAAATGAAAACACAATGGCAAGAGACTGATCAATGTAAGCAAAGATTGTCACATATGATTGGTGAAAGACCATCTAGTCAACCAACCCCGTATAGCACAAATAATATTTAGTCTGAGTGAAAGTTTCAGTGTTTCTTTTCAAAATTACTACATGTTTTTCAAAAAAATATTCGTGCGGTGCCCAACCTTATGAATTTTGTGGTAAATGCTAGGCCATATCTTTACAGGGCCATCGAGGGTGGTGGCATTGCTTTGCCTGATGATGCAATACTTTTGACAAACGACGGGGTGAATTATTACTGGAGCATCGAGTGTCCGCAAGACTACTATTCACTCGGTGATATTGTGACTGCCAGCCCTGTCAAACCGAATGTCGATCGACTGGTTTGCGTGAATAAATTGTTTCTCGTTCGAGCAAACTACGGAAAAACAGTGTGGTAAGTAATGTGCTTTTGAACGTGCTGCTAACAATTTGCCTGAAAAGTGAGCCTTCTCGCAGGACCATAGCCTAACACTGGTGCTAAACGTAGATTTAGAAAGGTTAAATGCAAGCTTGAAGCAATCGAAAGTTTTGATGAATCCAGAAACTTTAGTTAAGTACAAATTTTCAAATTTATAAAACTAAAATTACTCTCATCAAGGAATCCTTAACAAAATGACTATGGATAAAAATTTGTAAGCTGTATAAATGATGCTAAACAAAACCTGGAAAGTAATTGATGAAATTATTTCCACAAAAACGGAAAAGCAAAGTAATTACAGAAGCTTACAGTTCTGATTCCAGCAGTCAGAACCATTGTGAAGAACTAAATATCCACTTATCAAATATTGACAAAAATACATCCACCAAAATTGTCCCTGTCCCTACATCTTTAATGACTCACTTTCTTGATGAGTCATTTCCGAATAGTGCTCATATCCACTTACTGCTGTCGTAAAGTAAGCCAAATAATTTCATCTCTGAAAAGCATAACAGTATTAAACTTTTATGAAATTCCAGCAACGCTTAACAATCTGCTAATATTTTATCTTCATTGTTATCTGAATTTTTAACAAATGTGAAATTCGCAGTCTTTGAA
>JGI24158J21664_10004858_pt1 | contig 17407 bp, 8 predicted proteins | sample Ectturendosymbi3_FD_21664 | JGI IMG/M metagenome (IMG submission 21664)
TACTTTTTTATTAGTGCTATTTTTAAATTTTTTTTATATTGCTAAAAACATTCTAACCACACCAAAATCCTTCACTTAAATTCGATCCACTCATCTGTGTATATAGGCATGCGGTTTCACCTGTACATTTTCTTCACCATGTTCTGAGTTCATTCGTTTTTTTGTTTTTTTGTTTTTTGTTTTTGTTCTTCTTTTCATTATGCTTATTTGATGTCCAACTGTTGTTTCTCAACACTTGTCAAAAAATGATAAACGGGATCTCTCGCCAATCCTATATGACACAGCGCCCCTCTTTGTTTACACTGATCAACTATTGTGACATTGTGTTTCCACTTGCTCTAATGTTCGCTAATGGTTGGTTTACTGCATGCGATGGCTTTTATTATGCTTCTGCTTGTTGGCTGAGTCATATGAAACAATAAACCATACCATATTATTAACGCTCTCATCGACTCGGCTGTTGCTGTCTATTTGCTTCATAGGCTGCATGATATGGAAAGGAGCGGTGACAGCCAATAAACTTATTGGAGCCCCATACACACGGCNATGTTTTATATTTAACGGCGTTGACGCAGCAGANACAAAGTTCTGCGCAGGAGCACAATGACTTGGTTGCCTGTAGGTAGGCGTCAACTCCGTACTGCCACAAATCTCTCTAAAGCTTTTCCGGAAAGACTCAATTGAATGCTTTAATGACGTCGACACTTTGGCATGCTCCCAAGACTTCTCGAAAAATTTCTGGAGAGTGAAAATTTGGTCTGTAATGCTACAACCAGTACCAAAGCCGTGGGTATTCACGAGATTAGGTTCAATAATCTCGCAGCATCGTTTTGTCTGCACTGGACATACACTTTTTTCCGGGAGATCAAGGTGGCAAATGTCTTGTTAATTGGAGCATTCCTTCCTGTCTCCTTTATTGTGTATGAGCTTTTATCACCCTATTCTGCAAATCCCTCCCAGCAGTGCCGGATTAACAATAGTAGCAAATGCAGCAATTGCAACACAAGAAACAAAGCACAACCACCTGCCTGCAATTATTTGGAATTTGTATTATGATGCAAGCTGATAATTGTATCATAATAACAATTAATTAGATGGCTAAGTGAAGTCTATTGATTTGCGTGTTGTGCTTAGTGAGCGCGTTGGGTTAAAGACAACATTGCNAGAATATATTTTTATCCCACGGCGCGATATTTCCAAGTGGTTCAGTTACACTAGTTAGTAGTAATGTCTGGTAAAAAANCTTCGTGGTAAACCAAAGCTGCCAAACGTTTTGACATATGTGGTTGCAAGATTCAGTCAGTGCCTACTGCCTATCCTGCTGATTAAAGATAAGCCTTTTGCGAAGTTTGCGACAATGCAATCAATGCGACACATTGTGACCAAAACACAACTGGTAGCAAAGCACTCAAATAAGAATACATAACTTTTTGCATGCCCCCTGATGTAACACAAAGATTTAAGTTACAAAGACCAGACCCAGACACTTGTAGGGCTGAAGCTATGCTCCGATTGTTTATCGCTGACCACTGTTCTACTGTATAAAAACATGCAACCATTTTAAAGAGATCGTCAAGAACTGTGTGCCATACAAAAAACGAAGTAAGCTGCAGTGACGTTTCTCAAAATGTTGACTAAAAGAAAATTATTGGCCGAAAAGTGTGTTGACCAAGACCGGCATTTTCAGCCGATGCACACGAAAAATTAATATGTTGTATAACTTTATAGGTTTCTTTTAATCATGTTAAAAATAACAGGTTTTTAACATAATTTCACTGTTTTCAGCAGATTTTAGCTGAAAATTTGTGACAAGACTTTTAGTAGAATCTAGCAGTTTTTTTGTAACACCATTTAGCAGATTTAGGGCACAACCATCTGCAACACTGGCGGTCAGCACGATACATTCCCGACTGTCATGTTATGATGCAAACTGGAGAAAGCATGCAGAGAGCTATAGTAACACGGATGCCTTGCCCACACGCTTTATGATTGAGCAAATGTTGAAACGTTTTTTAAACTTAGGGCCCCGCGCTCTTGAAATACTACGGGCCCCGCGCTACCTTAATCCGGCACTGCCTCCCAGAACGCCAAGCCACTTGACGCACATGAGTTGGCCAGAGAGTTCCACCTCTGTTCAATTCTTTAAGAATCACATGTCAGATTTCATCACAAACTGCAGCTTTCACGGTTTTCAGTGTCTTCACAGCTGGGGAGACATCGGACATGTTGGTGGTTTTCTTTTATGTCAAACTTCACCTGCTGTGTGTTGGATGGTATGAGACTGCTTGGTTTCAATAAATTTTTGCAATAATCTCTCCATCTTTCAAGGATGTTCTACTCATCTCCGAGTAGGACATCGTTTGTTCTTTGATAGATCATAACATTATTAGATGTTTTGCCACCGACACACCCAAGGATTTGTTAGAACAGTTTCCAATAACAGGTGCTTAATTTATGTCCGAAATTTTCCGAGATTGCATTTCAGAATTTTTACTTGTCGGGCTGCGGACTTTCGAGCCTCAGCGTATTGCAATGCAGAGAAAGTCCGACTTTTTCTGCAGCCAGGCCTTTAGGCTATTTTCTTTTCTCAGACACCATCTTGATACTGTAGCTTGGCGTTATCCTACATGGCCTTGTTACAGCTGAAAATATTCAGGCATTACTCAAATACGCGATAATTGATCTTAAATGACAATGCAAAATTCCACAAGTAAGCCTAATGCAAAAGCTATCGCCAAATTGAACAATCGGTAACTTTTCCTGTCGGCAATTTCTCATGAAAAAGAATCCAATCAGATCAATGAACACTCAAGCTGTCGCATTGGATTTAATAGGTGGTCAACGAATCAAATGTGAAAGTCTGCGNAACGGNCGTTAAAATTCTCAGCTAGCAACCACATATGATATAANAAATTGAAAATTCCTGCTACACAAATGCTACATAATTGTTCATTGATCTTTTGTAGAAGAAAATACCACTGACTCAGCAGCGAAACCAGAACACAAATCTGGGGGGTTGATTTTAAGCGGAAAACACTATGTTGTTTGGGATACCGCCTCTCAAAGCAGAAAATGACTATATATTCCAAACACTTTGGCCCCCCTGGCTACGCCTAAGCCCTGACTGATATTCAAAGTCCCTCGTTCTCACTTGGCTGTTTTACACATCATTCACTTGCAGATATGCTTTTCATGCAGTTCAACCTTGCTCGAGCACAAAGCTAAGAGAACGCAAAAGAAATAAACACAAGCTTCACACCTCTGGTATGCCAGACCCGCAGGCGTATGGAGCGAACATTTTGACGAGGACCGCAGCCAGCGTGGAAAACAACAAAGCGATGGCCATGTACGCGATGTAGTTGAACGTGCCATAAGGAATGGCAACCTGAATTTTGAAAGAAAATATTGCAACAGGTGTTTATTTTCGCGATCTATGCTTTCATTTCGAATTCAATTCGAGTAGTACCGAAATGTACCCTGTCGACAAACCAAGAGATTAATTCATGAAGTTTATTTAAAAGTTTATTTTTTAAGAATATTGATCTTTTCCTAGCAGTTATATAAGATGATTTCAATCTTATCCGGTTGTTTTTGAGGTTAATTCTAAACACAGCGAAACTATTGCACTTCAGGAAGCAATGAAATACTAACAGCCGCATTTAGCTCGAAAATTTCGCCCCAGCTTTTCCAGTCGGAACAGTTCGATGGAGAAGGAATTGGAGATTTTGAATTCCAGCAGCACGACGCTTGATTAAAGTAAAAATGTTTTGTACAAATTCCAAGCTTCAAATCTGACAACCACTTTGTAGTGATATCAATCAGACCTGCACAAGTACCTGAAAAACATTTAAAAGTTCGCCATAAAGAATCGATAAATTGAGTCAAGGGTGTACGTTTATTCTGAGGCTACATTAGAACCATAACATGGTGTTTTTTCCTTTTAATATTGTTAGGCGGCTAAGAGCTTTTCTTTGAAAAGTGAGAAGAATTTTCTGGCAAGTGCTAACCACGTTTTTACCATACCTCAGGTTTTTCATCTATTTGAGGTAGTTCTGCTGTCTCCACACCAACACCGGGCCAAGCAAGGTCGGAGATGCAAACACGCCACCTGATGTTTGTTTGACTTCTGTGCCACCTAGCCGTGGGTATAGCAAGAAGCACTTGCTTCGCCAACTTTTGCTGGAGCATTCCTATCACAGGGCCGAACTAGTGTAGCCGAGATCTCTCTGGAAAAAAGCTCTCAATTAAGGACTTTACGAATTGCACATCTGCGTACTTTGTCGCGATGTGTCACTGCGTACTTTGTCGCGATGTGTCACTGCGTACTTTGTCGCGATGTGTCACTGCGTACTTTGTCGCGAAGTGTCACTCAGTGTCACTCCGTGAACACTTCGCAAAAATCCCATTATAGCTTTTCGATGTTTGAAAGCTCCTGAGTGATAAAGCTCACGCATAACTGCATTTGCCTTACCAATCCGTGCAACAATCTACTTCTTCCGCCTTCCGTCACTGGTGACAAATACAGCCCCAAGTTACTTGAACTTTTCGGCCTACTGCAGTGTACTGCCGCTTACTTGCAACATTTACACCATTCGTGCCAAACATACCTGCTGCAAGCCCAATAAGAAAAACTAGCAGCCATCCTGAACCAGCATCGTGCCAACTTTTAACGGTGTCAAAGCAAGAATTGTCCTTTTGCAAATGAATCTGTCGATGACGCAAGCGGTTTCTAGACACTTCGCGCAGCCAGTCAATTGTGTGAAAGTCTCCATACGTTCCGATGTTCTCTAGTTCTTTGTCGTCATCCACTTCCTTCGCGTCAGAGCTTGTGCCTGGACTTGAACCGTATGTTTTCGCAGTGCCAGTAGAAGCAACACCTGGCAGAGAATACAATTTAGTATCCGAAGGTGTGGACCGTCATTCTCAAAAATGTGTTTTTTAGAGTCTCAATCCAAAACAGTAGAAAAAAATTTGATTGAAACGTTTCAATATTATCACCCAGCATTATCGGTAATTGCGAAATAATTTTTCGGTAAAAGGTAGCTGCAATACTAACATAAACACACTTTTAGTTGTCATACAGCAATTGTTTATTTATTTACTTGCTTGTTTCCAAAAGTTTTTCAAAGGTATTGTTTCTTCTTTTCCGAGAGACGAAAATGAAATGTTCCGTTTAAGTGTTTCCAATCCGAGCATGGTGCATTCAGTTCAAGTGTGTCTAGTAACTTTACCACAATCCAAGAAAAATAGTTATTATGAGCAAAAAGATTCATCAAGACTTATAAATTTTATTATATCAAACAGATTACATCCAATTATCACCTTGAGCACGCACTTCTTTTCATTTTCGTGAGTAAACGCTTTCTCCCAAGAAGAAACATCGACTGTGATTTAAATTAACGTTTATGAAAAGCATCGGTATTATGTGGAAGCAAAATAAACTGACTGCATTTTCTGTGTGAAAAGCATATAGCAAGCAGTTTTTGCGGGTGCAAGGGATATTTTGCCCACATTTCCCCAAATTTGCCCGATAAACCTATATGTGACAAATTTTGTCCGTACAAATTTTCTGCACCTGTTGGTACATTATAGTTTCCTCTATCATGCTGCCATAGACTTGAAAATAGAAATATTGGTACTTGAAATTTGGTTCATAATCACCGAACTGAACAAAAGTGCCCCAGACTGTTCAAGAACGTTGTCAGAAGCCAGCTTGCTCAGTGTTCTCGAGGATCTGTGCCAGAGTTCTGAGGATTTCCATTCACATTCCAGCTGTTGATGTCAGCAAGGAACCTCACATCTAGCTGAGTTAGGCCCAAAGTTGTTGCCTTCTCGGAGGACAGATATGTGATACATGTGGCATGTATCATCATATTTATATTATGGCTATGCTGTGAATCTCAAGACATTGTCTGTTTAACTGTGCATATACGCAACAAACTGTATGCCAAAATCAAAATGTGTTCATCCAAACACTGAAGTTAAAATTAAAAACAAAAGCTTTTCTGTACTTGCCTGGCATGAACACTGCTAAGACGAAGGTGATGCCCTGCATAATCCTCGATTAACTCAGTGCACAATTTATAAAGCACATGGATGAAAACCCTTCGTTTGTTCAAACTTTCAAGTGAGCCAGTTACTTATCAACTCTCGCAAACTATGACACAAAAATACTGAAAACAGTTTGTTGCTTTTATAAGAATAACACTGGTCAACAGCAAAATTTAAACGGTGATTGCAATAACTGCCCCTAAAAGTATTTTTGACGCTGATTTCAAGCATGTCAATATTTTTTGTAGCACATCTAGTTTTTGAGGTATCTCTATGCTTTGGTTACNATCTACCTAGCCTACCACAGGCCTATGAACAGCAGAAGGTNGCATTGTTTTGCATTGTGACGTAACGCAGAACAATAATTGATGTAGCAGACATACCTTTTGCGAAAGTAAANCAAGTTTACCAAACTTAACTGAGTGATTTAAATGCAAGAATCTGTTTTATTGAGTGACATATTGATATCTCTGCGCACACAGGCAATTTAAAACATTAAATCCCCATTGCACATTCCGTTAAATTAACTTAATCGTATGATAACAATCAGATTGTTTTGAATGCTTTTCAGTTGGCTATACTGACTACCAGTGGAGCCTGTGTGGAACTCTCAAGGTCATAAGCATAGCGTATTAATAGGAATGCACATAGGAGTTACCACTACTGCTGTTTTTTATGTTTGTGGGACAACCACTCTAGGTGCTACTGCGGATCACTATGAAAAGCAACATTCGTCCACAAGAAACTTATATGTTCCTGGAGTGAACAGTGTTCAGGAGTTCAGCATCNTCCATTAGCAAATCATGATAAGTCCCGATGTCACCTCTTCACACAAAATTGGGCTTGATGAAAAATTTTGTGAAACCAGTGGCCAAATGCAATTCCAGNAGTTTTAATATTTAACTATTTCTGTGACAGGTTTCCTGATCTCGGGAAAGCTAAATTGAAAGAAGGAATTTTGTAGGTTTGTAGATTTGTAGAAGTTTTGACAGATCGGAGCTTCCAGTTAAGAATGTTCAGTTAAGAATGCACTGAAGTTACAAACTCAGAAGACATTCAGGTGCATATGCTTGATCTTTATAAGAAATACTAAGGCTCATTTTTTTTAAGCAGAAGTTGCAGAATTGCTTTAGCTTACATGGAGAAGGGCTTGCATATATCTTTAAAGGTGCATTTTTTTCATTCACACCAACGTTNTTTGGAAAACCTTGATGCCATGAGTGACTACCAGGGTGAATAATATCCAAGCTATTGCAGCAAGAAACCAGGNGCTCTGAAAAGAATNAATCATGGTATCGCCTGCTGAATGTTGTCTCGTGGTTATNCCCAGGCCACATTTTTTAAAAGAAAATCTTGTTCAAAACACTTGTAGAAGTTTTATGAGTTCCATCACCAAGGCCAGGATTCCTCTGCTTATTTGTTCAACTTGTTTTCTTGGTCATTCGTAATAAATTAACAAACTTTATATAGACTGAATTATCAGGTCATTTTTGACTTGGAAACAAAAGCTAATATATTAGCATACAACTGTTTATTTTCCCAAAAATGCCTTTCTCTGCAACTCCAGAATTTGACGTGCCACAAGAAAATGAATGCCAAATTTGGAATCAGCATCCAAAAGTTATCTAAAAAAGTTATGTCATATTCTCGTTTAATATAAAAAGTGTTTTTTGTTGACCTGTGTATTTAATGATTATTGTTAAAAAATGTCGAAACTTCTTTGCCCAATTTTTTGGAGATTTTGCACAAACTTTTGACAAATCTTTTAGGGGTGCGCTTGCACCCCGTTTTTTTGCCGTTTGTGCTTTTTGGCAATAACACAGCTGACTTAACTTTAATTTTAATAAAAGTCAGGCTCTTATTGAAACAACATCAACTATGTTTTCTCTTTTGCCATTTAACGCCCGCGCGAGCCACTATGGTGCCTTGCACGTTTTGTGTTATAGCTCGCCAGCCGCTATAGCTAGAGAGCTGTTCAAACCCTCTACGGATGCGGCAAGTCTTGTAGGTTCGATTAAATAATATTTTTTTGATTTGGGTGAGGGGTTCGCCTGAGAGGAGTTTGCAAAGTGGGGGTGTTTTTGGAATTTTGACCAACTTTGACTGGCCCTGGACGCCAATCTAATGAGAAAAAATTTTGGCTCAAACTTGTTTTGGAAACTAGATGATCTCCCGCGGCGATAGAGCCTTTGATTGACCTTCTAGCATGTCAGTAACCAAAGTTATGGCTCAAAAACCCCACCTTACTCCCAAAATCACAAAATGCATGAGTCTCCCACTGGCGGCTACTGTAGCTCACGATAACCTGCGATACTCGCCGCTAGTAAACGCTAGCGAGCTAGTCGAGCCCTCGAAAGACTCTTGAAGTCTTCTAGTTTGCACTGAAAAAAAAACATCTGAGATTTGGGTGCGGGGTTTTCGGCGGGTGGCGTTAGAAAAAGGGTAGGTTTGGCTTTTTGGTTGTTCTATTATGACGTCATCACCCGGACAGAGGGCCAGAATTGTGGCTCAAAATTTGGTTGTTTTCTAGGCTGGAATATGAAGCTTTAGAGGCCTAGTTCGACATCCTAGCGTTTCTGGTGCCCAAGTTAGGGCCAGAAGACCCCAAATCATTGAGGACATAGCTGAGCAATTTCAGGGGATTTCCCTAATTAATTTATGCTTATTTTGCCGTAACTTTTGAATCAGAAATGCTAGAAAGTCCATCAAACCCTCTAAAGACTCGTATTGCAGCCTTGAATCCAAAAAAACTTCAAGTCACAAAATCTGATGGATTGTTCGACTCCCAGGATATGACGTCATTATCCAAATGTAAACAAATATGTATGAACATCCTCTCAATATGTAAACATCAACAAAAAAACCCTTGATCTCAAGCTGAAAAAAATTTTTTCCAGTCTAAACTACTAGTCTTCACGAATCTTTAGAGGGTTTGAACAGCTCTCTGGCCTATTCTAACGGCGAGTTATGGCCTTTTACAAACGGGGTGTTTTCCACCCCAGGTTGGTGTTTAAAGGGGTAGGAATTTCGACTAATTTTTGGTTTTCGTGACATAATTTTTGATCCAGATATGCTAGAAAGCCAATCAAGGGCTCTAAAAACTCGTAGGCAGTTTTGTAAAAATACTTGGACCAAAAGGTGGGCCCATTCGATGGGCGTCCAGGGCCGGGTATAGTAGGCCATAAAAACGCTAAAACACCCCCACTTGTTACTTCCCCCCAAGAGATCCCCAAACCCAAAACTGAAAATTTGTTTTTTGACTCGGAACTACTGGACTTGCTGAATCGGTAGAGGGTTTGAACACCTCTCTAGCTGCAGCAGCTGGCGAGTTATGGCCAAAAGAGTGCCGGCCACTACAGTGGCCCGCGCAGACGTTAAAGGGCATGTCAACAGAATTAGGTCTGATTGCAAATTACCAATTTCAAAATTTCAAATTATGGTTACGGTATTTGCATTTATATGAATATTCTAGAAAACAATTATAATGCCAGCAACAGTTGGACAATGCAAACACTTATTCATAATTTCCCGCAATCGAGCATTTAGTTAAATCATTTTTCAGAACGAAAAAAGTAAATTTTGTGTTTAAATTCATTGTCGTTTCAGCACCTAAAGAAAAATACAGATTTTATCCTAATAAATATGTAAAATATTTAGTTATGTTATTCTTTTCTGAGAAATATCAATATCTGAAATTAGTAAGTGCATGAAAAAAGCATCGCCACTGGATATGGAAATGCAAAATTAATTTCCATCCTCGTCATACATCCAGTGTTTTCTAAATACAATCTTGGTTTCAGTCCATTTAACTGCTTTAACGTCTCTTGCTATTGAAATAAGAGCTCTTACTTTTCAATCACTTGCCTTGTACTGCGAGGTATTGCAACATGTTGCAAAGCATAAATTAAAAGTTTTATGAAACACGCTGTTTCAGCTCCATTTAGTAATCACCAACGAGTTTGAAACAGTGCACAGCACATTGGTTTATTTTCGTGCATTATTGTGCCAACAAATCATGCCATTATTCAAACACTCTTTTGAAACTTGTTAATGCAATCATCATCGCAAGACACTTTTTGAACAGCAACGGTTCCTTCAAACCTCTCTCCTACAACAATAAACATCTGATTTGTCTGCACAACACCTGCTTTTGCTAGAAATCGGTTTACGACAACATCGCATACTTAACAAATGCTCTTTCTACAGTGGCACACAGACAGCTACTAAATCGCCCTGACACTGTGGGTTCTCCAAGTTAATAATGCATTTGACGCAGAGCTACTGCAGTGCAGGTGGTGACGGAAAACGGAAAAGGATGTCATCAATAAAATTAAACCTTTCCCAATAAAATGAAGTATCGCGAAGCATAACTGTGTTGAAGCGTATAAGGTTGACAAGAAATCAGCGAAACTAAATTACAGATCTGTGCAACTAACGCTAATTAAGATGTTTGGTAGTGTGTTGTGCAGCAATAAAGTGGAGTGGTGCCTACAAATTAAAATGTTTGATTTTGGAAGGTACGCCGGCAAACTTGTGGCTTGTCAGGTCTGCTTTTAAGGTTAGACTGCGGCAATCCACAGGCTATCTTAAGAACATGCTGTCATCGCAGGGATTGGGATATTTTTGAGTTGGTGGTCCTAACACTCACGCATCGGATATAATGTGCTTTGCAAAACGCTTAGATCTTTGCTGTACTTGGAGCTAAAGCTGGTGAGAAGAGATTTGAATATTCAGCTTAAATATTACGCAGCGATTTTTCCTGAAAATATCTTAATAGCTTTTATTTTGATTGAAAAATATGAAAAATGGGTTTACAGGTAAACTAAAAATGAATTTGCAATAAAGAAAAAATGATTTTTTTTTTAATTCGAAGCAATGAATTTGCAGGTGAACGAATAAATGAATTTACAATTTACAAAAAATGAAATTTCAGTTGTTAAGCTTCTAAACAGTGACAAATAACGCAAAGAGTGTGACACAAACGACACCATTATGAACATGTCAAGAATATTTGCAAAATTCGTGAAAATTTCTCGGTTGACTGCTTCACGGGAACTTTCGTTGTCAATCCAAGAAAAAGACGTTCGTCTAATCAGAAGTAGTATGTTTTATACACGTTATATCAAAAGATGTTGTGGGTAAAAGTCACAAGTTTGCTGTCGAATGCTTTCTCGCTGTGTGTCCACCTTGCATAGTATGACTTGTGGACGGATTAGTCGATATGATTTGTTTCAAAGTTACTGACGCCCCGTTTTTCTGCATTGGCGAACGTACGACACGTCAACGCTACCAACATGGAAGCAAAAGAAAACTACCACCGGTTTGAAGACTCAGCGATACTGCTGCCACCGCCAGATCCAAGAAGTCTTGGCATCTATACAGTAGATATGCTTAGGAAAATATTCTCAGTGCTTATGCGCAAGCGCGGACACAAGGGTGAATTAAAAGTATACATCCCCCCAGGGCCACAACCAGCTGAAATTTTCGGGGGATGAAATGATTGTAACTTGTGCCAAACAACTAAGATGTTATTGTCGCTTTCAAATGGTTTTCAAAAATTGCCAGGGAGAATCGTAGGTTTACACCACTGCTTGCCGGCCTGCATCCCCCGCTAGACAAAAAATGTTTGCATTAGACTAAAGTAACTTGAGGCTGTATTTGTCACCAGTGACGGAAGGCGGAAGAAATAGATTGTTGCACGGATTGGTAAGGCAAATGCAGTTATGCGTGAGCTTCATAGCTCGGGAGCTTTCAAACATCGAAAAGCTATAAAGGAATTTTGCGAAGTATTTACGGAGTGGCACTTAGCGACAAAGTACGCAGCTGTAAAATTCGTAAAGTCCTTAATTGAGAGCTTTTTTCCAGAGAGATCTCGGCTGCACTAGTTCGGCCCTGTGATAGGAATGCAGTTCATTGAAATTCATTGCCAGTGTTCTTATATAACATATACTTAATCGCCAAAAATATTGTAAAATTACTTATGCTTGCAATTAGTCAAAAACGTTTCTTCTGTAATGCCTCTGTGCACTGTCGTATTTGAAAGTGTACATGCTAAGCCTAGGGAGAAATCTTGTCTGCATGGACTGTAATTGACCACTCAGTACATGATTCAAAAGAATACCAACTGTACTGATTCTTCACCGATAACCTGATCACTTACGTTTCAAATATTTCATTCATTTCCACACCTGCCTTTCCTCTTGGGGGCTTTTCAAACATGCTAAGCTGTATATGATCCATGTTCAAAAGTCTGCTCTTCGTGACCATAGCAACAAAAGTCATAAAAACGAAGAATGATGATCAAACGACCTGAAGTACCGCCACACGCACCGCTTAATCCAACGTGTTTCCATTCAAGCATCTAACTCAGATAAATAGCCTACTAAGGCGATTTTAGCCAACTGCTTGGGTGCCGAATGGTCATCTCCGCAAGGCTTCATCAGCAAGTGTCACGTGCTTTGCATACAAACCATTTCTCGGATGTTCGAACAACCACGCGAACATGTCACGGCAGTTTCCACTTAAAATTTTTTTGCTATCATTTTTCCTTATTCGATCATTTTCACTCTGCCCACCTAACGTGTTCGTTCTATTCCATCCACGTTCATTGATTACTTCAGCGTGCGGATCTTCAAATAGCACTAGCAGTGCACGCACCCCGCTTTGTTCTAGCACCAGAGCGAATTCCTATCACTTTCGTGCTATAATGCGCTGCTTAAGATGTTGCCTTAGTTCTGAAACAGTAGTTTCGTGAAATGTCTTAGTCTGGTCTTTAGAACAAGTTGGGGTTGCCAGATCACTTGAAATTTTTTCGAGGATATTTTTTTCAATTAGGTACGGTCAGTGGCGTGAAGAGGTTTGGTGATGCCCGGGACGACTGCTTGATTGTATGCCCCCCTAACAAATTCAAGCATTGAGCAGTGGAGTGGCGTATGGTGGTCAATGTAACTGGATATACGTTGTTTGTGACGTCACAATATGACGTCATTTTGGCGTTGGTTTAGCGAAGTTTGTTGACACAACGTGCATATTATTCTACACGCACTCTCCTTACCCGTTATTGAAGCCTACACTGCAATACACATATATTAATCAGCGCTCCATGTCAGGAGACCGGAGCAAAAGACAGCACTCAACGCTAAGACAAAGAAGTTCATAACTTTAAAAATATCCGGCAACGAGTTAAAACAGGGAAGTAGAACACACTCAGTGCTACGTCAGAGGAGTTCACAACTGCAAAAATATAAAGCTGTGCATTCAAAGAGTGCAGTAAAACACACTCAACGCTACGATGGGCAGTTCACAGATTAAAAATATGGCTGGGCGAATGTCTCGTCGAATAGCAGTCGACCGGAGAAAGTACGCGGCTAGTATGGCGGACACCCAGGGTCATAGGCGTAGCCAGGGGTGCCAAAGGGGCCATTTCCCTCAAACTTTTTAGATAATATAGTCATTTTATGCTTTGAGAGGCGTTTTTCTGAACAAAATAGTGTTATTCGCCTGAAATCAAACATTTTGGCCCCCCAAATTTTTGATCCCCCAAATTTTTGGGCTGGCTACGCCACTGCCCAGGATTGGTAGTTTAAAACTGGCTAAACTACACAAGAATTGAAAATGCGCATAAACTACGCAAGAAAACGTTCGTCTTTATTTATGCGACTGTTATGCGTACAACCATGGGCGCAATTAGGTGGGGGACACGGGGGACGCGTCCCCCCACTTTTTCAGACAGTGGGGATATAATATGCCATGTTACCCCACATTTTTCTCTTTAGGTTTCGTAATATATTGGTTTCACACCAAGCTGTCCCTCCCACATTTTCCAACAAAATTGCGCTCATGCCTACAACTACTGGGAGGACAGAACAGATACGCGTGTGTGTGAGCCGATCAATCCGCCGAGAACCGTCGCCAGAAAGTGTTCACTAGGGGGCTTCACGTTTGTGCAGGAACGCTTGATATCGAAAATTTATCAAAATCTCTACTGATTTATAGTGTTTCATATTTTAATTTTGGGACCTAGGGCTTTGTCTGGAGGCCCCCATGGCGACGGGACTGAATCTGCCTGAACTGCCAATTAGTGACGAAGCTGGAAATGATGCACATAGCCCTATTGCAAGCACAGGTGTGAAGTTGCATTAGCTCACACCCAGGGTTGCCACGTCAAAAAACGAAACGGGAAACTGATGTTTGAAATAGGAGATTTTTGAAATTTGGCTCGGAAAATCATACGACCGTAATTATTTTTCAATTCTTTTTTGTGACTTTCCGTTGGTAGCTTGATCTGGGCAAAGTCACGTCACTATCAGTATAATTGGGTGTGCGTCGCACACCTAGAGTATAGGTCCCTAGTATTGAGGAATGTGAGAATTACTGGCGTTTGAGTATCGTAAAAACTAGTGTTGACAAAGAACACAAGTTTCGAAAAATCAAATCCATGCAGCATGTGTTAGTAGTCTTACATACAACAGGAAAAATCACCTTGCTACAGCATTTCAATTTTGCAATTTCACTTTTTGGATGCCCGGGGACGTCGTCCCGATTGCCCCCTCTACACGCCACTGGGTACGGTGGGCTACTTTCAGAAAGCTTAAATCACGTAGGACAAGTCAGGCTGTGTTAACCATGTACAAAAGTGAAAATAAACGAAAGGTATTGTGACGACACAGCCTTTCTACAATAATTTACTTTTTACTGCACAACTGTTTGAAATGGAACAAATCTACACATTGCCCTGTTCATTTACATTGTTTATTCTTGATTCTTGAATGTTCGACGTAATCAAGAGTTCTTAAATGAACAATTTTTAAAATATTCAAGAATTTTCAAGGACGCGAAAATATTCAAGGACGTGTTTTTCAAGAATCAAGGACATTACGTGTTTTGATAGCAAACTCAAGGACAGTCCTTGGCGCGCAAGGTTGTCTGGCAGCCTTAAACAACTATGCGACAAAACGTAGGCCTAATGCTTGCAATTTTCTTCTTGCATGATGTGGTACGTTTAACAAATATGGTCGGAGAATGTTTTTTTCCACTTTACAGAAGTTAAGAGAACGTTAGAGTGTTAAGGTGAAGTTATCCAATAGAATACCTCCAAAAACCGTGAGGCAGTGGCGTAGTCAGCCCAAAAATTTTTGGGGGGACCAAAATGTTTGATTTTAGACGAATAACACTATTTTGCTTGGAATAATGCCTCTCAAAGCACAAAATGACTATATTTTCTGAAAATTTTGGGGGCATGGCCCCTTTGGCCCCCCCTGGCTACGCCTATGCTGTGAGGTTTACTTCGAATATTCTATAAAGGGTGTAGTGCCACGCATAGAAAGGCTATACAGTTTTACGTCGAATGTTTCATGTTTGGCTATACGAATTAGGAAGATTTATCTGCAACGCTTTTGAAATGATCGTGTGCGACACGTTACCTCAATGGTTTTGATGAAAATACTTTTTGAGAAACCAAGCACAGTATTTTTCGGACCATAAGGCGCACTTAAAATCCTTTGATTTTCTCAAAAATCGATAGGGCGCCTTATAATGCGGTGTGGCTAATGTATGAACCTGGTTGTGCTTTCTCATCTAGAAACAGTTTTATGTGATAAACGGTGCAATTTATTTAATTGGTAGTTACGATTTTTTTGTAAACACGCCATCGTGTTACGTAATAAACCAACAATTGCAATGAGCAGCTTCCGAGAGTAGCTAGCACATACCACAGATTGTTTTACTCTGAGAGGCTCCTGACTACATGGGCGCTCACCGAATCAAACACGCGCTCAACTTTTATTTTATTCTATTCGTTTCTAGAGGATTAGGCATGTGGGACAGATTAAACTCCCAGTGGCGATTCCGGCACTCGGGAGTTATTGTGAATGAGTTGAATACAGTGACTTACCGGTACCTAAATTTTGCTTCATTTAATGCGTTTTATGTATGAAAAAATAACAGCTAGAAATATATTTTTGATACTGCGCCATATGGTCCCGAAAATACGGTACATCACTTTGCTCAGGGCTTGGTTTTTGTTGATTCTATATACTTAGAAAAATGTTAGAAACCTGTGCTTCCATGACTTTTCCTGATTTTCAGAAACAAATGGAACGGTGCCAGAGTTATTTTACAAAAACGTCCCTGAAAGCCTAAAAACAGAAAATTGAGGTAGGCTACTCTACTACCCAGCGTTACCTGATGTGTAGCAAATTTTGTGTATCTTACTACAGCAAACCGCGGTTAATCCGGATCTTCGCCAAAACCGGATAAAACTGGTGGTACGAATGATTTCTAACGTTATTCTTTACAAAAATCTTCGGTTTATCCGGATTTTTTAATCCGGATCTTCGCCAATTCCGGATTAAAATCTGCTCTTTTCACATCTCGTAATCCGGGTTTTTCTGTACTTCCACGCTGTTGTGTTCTTAAATGCACTGACTGGCCTTTAGGAAAGATTCGGCAGCTTTCAGACGCAACAAAAGCGTGCTCACGATCACCAACGAACGCTCAGAATGATGATAACATCGGCTGCAGCTGAGCGTTAAATTCCACTAATCGTTGAGACCAATATTACACCACACACGGGCATAGCTTATCACGTTGAATATCACGCTGCCGCATTACGGTTTCAGTCTATTAACAGTGTTGAGTGTGCGCCTGAGTGTATTGTACTCGGCATAATGTCTGGAGGGCATTGGCATTACCTTTCAAATAGAACTGTTTGTGGACCAGTCGTAGAAATCTCTGCGTTTGTCAAAAACCACGGATTTCTTCGCAGCCAAGTACTCTTAACCCTGCTCAGGTAACCTCTAAATACAAACGCCGTTGTTGTCCTTACACAAAATGGGCAGATTTTGTTTATTCACTTATACTGGACTAACTGACAGGTTTGGACGCGCGCGCGGGTTTTTGTACAACTTAGAAAGTCTTCTCAAACTCATCCGATCAGAAAAAAACAACGTGTTGGTTTTGGAATATTTTTTATATGATGAAGAACAAAAGCATTTTTCCAAACAAAAATGTGGGAAGTGCTCTTAACAAATGAACGAAAAAGTATAGAAAAATCAAAAAATTCCGCCAGTAGACGTCATTAGTGGTCGGTTTAAGGTTTAAACAGAACCTCATTTCAAGCTTGTGGTTCTATCTGCAATAAAAGTGAATTAGGTTGAGACAAAAAACTTTTCTATTTTCATTGCAATTTTCAGTCACATTAATCAACCTCGCCCGAAATGGGCAAATTTTTTACGAAAATCCGGCACATAAGACTAACTTGCCCAAAGTGGGCAAATGCTTTACGACAATTGTTGGGCAATCAGATTGATCGCGGCACTGCTATTGACTTTCATGTCTCACATACGGCCAGTCCCGT
>JGI24158J21664_10004859_pt1 | contig 17404 bp, 7 predicted proteins | sample Ectturendosymbi3_FD_21664 | JGI IMG/M metagenome (IMG submission 21664)
AATGGCCAAAGGAGCAGGTTACGACGCCTCAAGAACGGCGTCCCACAGGGATCTGTCCTGGCGCCCCTTCTGTTCAACATCTACACCTATGACCTGCCAGCCACCATCTCCAGAAAGTATGCATATGCTGACGACCTAGCAATCATGCATGCTGATGGAGACTGGCAGGAAGTGGAAGGGGCGCTGAGCAAGGACATGGCAGCACTAGGTGAATACCTCCAGACTTGGAAGCTGAAGCTCAGCACCACGCAAACGGTGTCGGCACTCGGCAGTCTTCCATCTCAACAACAAGGAAGCCAAACGTGAGCTGAAAGTCAACTTCAACAACGAAAACCTGTCCTGCTCCGAGCCCAAGTAACTCGGAGTGACGTTGGACAGGTCGCTCACGTATCGCCGACACCTTGAGTCACTTCGCAAGAAGCTAACGTCACGCGTCGCACTCCTGAGGCGGCTTGCTGGCTCTGGCTGGGGTGCTGGAGCAACAACCTTGCGAACAGCCACCCTAGCCCTGGTCCATTCGACTGCAGAGTACTGCGCTCCTGTTGGGTGCCGCAATGCTCATACCCGCCTTATTGACCCCACCATCAACGACGCCTTGCGAATTGTGACTGGATGCCTGCGTCCTACACCAGCGGACAACCTTTCAATCATCGCAGGCATCCAACCTGCTGAGCTTCGTCGCAGAGGAGCCACACTATCTCTATGACGCCGTGCCATGGAGCCTGGACACCTGCTCCACTCAGCGCTCACCTGTCCATCTGGTGCAGCTGCACAGCGCCTTAAATCGAGACACCCATTTGTACCCGCCGCACAACAACTCATCAGTTCATCTGACAACAACAACATATGTTGCGGCGCAGTGGGCGGATCATCAATGGAACGCGGAGTGGGCGGACAACCCCACAAGACTCTGCACTTCAATTCCAGACACCGGTACACCCCCCCTGGAATGACCCTCCCAAGAAGAGCCTGGATCCGGCTCAACCGCCTCCGCACCAGTATCGGATGTTTCCGCTCCTGCCTGTAGAAATGGGGTATGGTCTCCTCTTCGGCCTGTGAGGATGGCGCGGAACAAACAGTCGACCATGTCGTCCTCCACTGCCCAATCCATCGCACCCCCACAGACTACACGGCCTGACGGTTCTGGACGATGAGACAACCGAATGGCTGCTGAACACCTGCCCCGAGATCTAGGCGGGCTAGCAATGGATAAAAGAAGAACTCGCTCAAACAAAAGAAGACCTACCGAAAAGAAAGTGTGTCATAGTAGCACAATGTTACCAGGAGAGATTTGGCGTGAAACAGATTTTTCAAAGCTAGAGTTGCATTGTTTCAAGTTAGTATAGATATGTTCCATAGCTGTACATATGTTCTGCACAGTGATGGAGAAAATTACGTATTTTCACTTAGAATTACTCAACAAATTTGGCCAACTAAAGTAGAATTGCTTTGAGTTTCAATTACATTTGCTAGAATAAAACACCAAAAAAATCAGTACCGTTATGTTGACAACTATAGAAATAAAATCAGATATGGTCGTATAAATTCTCATTGCGTTTGATCAGCATTAGCGATCGAAATGAAACATTTCCCAAGGGATCTCATTTAGTGTGGAAAAAGTCTGAAGCGATTGAAAATGCTCTTTCTAATAAAGCTGATGTTTCCGCTGGGGAGAGATGATTTCTCTCACAAAATCCTTTTGCATTTTTTCACGGTGTCTTTCTTTCAGGTAGTACAAACCGTTAAGGACGTTTTCGGGCCGTTGATCAGTGTAAGCGTCGATACACGTCAGGCATGGATCCCTTGATATACCTCTTAGTTTGGCATTTTTTAGACAAAAAGGCCCAAAGAAACGGATCAATTTCGGTCCTTTTAGGAGATTGAGGCTGTTGATTGCAAGATCGTTTTTCCCCTTGTTTTTTTCAGAAATGTTTGAAAAGGCGTTTGGTGGTACAGAACTTGTAGATGGCGTGAAGTAAGAGATTCATCCCAAAGCTTTTCGTCTGATACTCTTCAAGTGACATCGTCAGAATGAAGTGGAGATACAACCGAACTGGAAGGACAAATTCCTGTCCTTGCTCGAGCTCGCACTCCATTTCATCTCTCTGCCCTGGAAGCGACTTTCATCAAATCTCTGAATCCTCTTCTCTGCAAACAAAAAGAAATCGTTTACTCGTTGAAGATCTCTTAAACTTTTCATTGGCTGACTGTTTCGACGAAGTTCGAATTACGTTTCGACGAAGTTTCAACCAATGACAACTCGCCTTTTCTTATCTCCTAAACCCTTTGTTATTGGCCACTGCTTTAACCAATGAGATCTCTTCTTTTCTGTATATAATCTAGTTCGGTTGTATCTCCACTTCATTCTGACGATGTCTCTTGAAGAGTGTCAGACGAAAAGCTTTTGGATGAATCTCTTACTTCACGCCATTTTCAGAAATACGCAAGACGATAATAATCATTTTCAAATACGGGCTGTACAAGTCGTCTTTTCATGTTTTTCATCCTCAGAAATATTTCTGCAAGAAACTTGCAATATCGCAAACTATTTTAGGCAACCAGACTTGACAGCTCCACTTGCAGTCCTGTAATGGACATGTTTTTGTGAGCGTCTTCAGAGCTGCTGTCGTTTTGTTTCAGGGCGACCTCCCCGGGGTGGAAAAAAAGCGGCCACTCCTCTTGACCGCGTCTATCAAGAAATCGCTCTGTTAAAGAAGCTAAATCATCCCAACGTTGTGAAATTAGTAGAGGTACATGCGCTTTTTTACGTTTTTCGTGCTAGTTGAATGTGCTCATTCCAAGCTGACAGATTTTGTGACCTATGCTCTCTGACTGACCCGTTACCCGTTTGCACCCGATTGCAATACAATGATACGAAATTCACGGTCCAGTTAACACGTTCATAAACTTTCAGCTAAATTTCTGTCAAATAGAGGGACGTATATGCTTCATGAAAGAGGTGCAAGGAATTCGAATATCATGGTGCGCGTAGTGTAAAATGAATCGGGAAAAACTGTTAGCCCGTGTCGCTGCGAAACACTGCTTTGCTCTCTGCTTTCTCGGCGGTTACATTTTGGTTTGTAGCTCACTTGAGGCTGGAGTGTGTTTGTTTCTTATTATTATGGCAATTCGCATTTTATCAAAGAGCATATACATTCGACTGATGTTGATTCCACTGTCTACTAATAAATGTGTTCTTTGAGCATCGAAGTCAAGAAACTAAATTGCTATCAAAACACAAAGCCAAGTCAGATGCGAGTGCGTTAAAACTCTCCTAATGAAACTACTTTTATGTTTCATCTAGAAAGAAAACAAACAGGCTAATCATTGTTGTGACACAAAACAACACTGTGCAACCGTTTGGCTCGTGTATTTCACGAAACAAGGTTTGTCAGATATTTCGTATCAGCGCAGCTCAGACTTTATTTGAATCGACCATGAAGCTTGTGCCAATTAACCAGAAAATCCGTGTTCACGACTTCTTCATCTTATTTTTTCACTTGTACTGAAATCAGCTTTGAAGATGGTGCCGCCGTTGTTGAGGTCAACGAAAAACTGATTTCAAATTTTCGCATTCTTAGCAATACGTAATTACGTGATCATAGCAGTAGCGTAGCCAGCCCAGAATATTGGGAGGGCCAAATATTTTGACATTAAGCGAGCAACAGTATTTTTGTTTGGGACACCGCTTCTCAAAGCACAAAACGACAAGATTTACTAGAAATTAGGATACGCCTGTGGGTCATAGTGTTCAGGTAAACGGGTTAACGTTACAGCAGTTGTGTAGTTGGTAGCAGGTCACTGCGGTGTGGGTCTGGGCATTTTGCAAGTGGGGTTTTGAACCTTGTGTCTTGTTGGAACAGGTACTAGACGATCCGTCAGAAGACAATCTGTACATGGTCTTCGAACTCATGGAAAACGGGTGAGTAGACGCAAGTTTTGCGTTTTGTGACGTTGGTGTAATGTTGTTTGTGGGGTGTGCTCTCTACAAAAATTGCACAATTAGCCAATTCCCAACGTTGAGCGATCCAGTTGTTTTGTTATAACTTAACTTTTTCGAATCTGACCACATGGAGCATTTTCAGAAGTATATTATCCCCACCTTTTGTTGTTTCTATATTTTGTTGCGATCGGAAAGCCCGAGCGGCATGTGCGCAAAGCTTCGCACTGTGGCAGCAAGCAACGTTAGAGTTCACCCGCCACGATCACTCTATTATTGCTTGTTCGCGCCACATATATATGGTGTTGTTCTTCGCGCACATTCCGTTCGTGGTGAAACTCGCATTCAGCGCAGCGCCAGCGGAGAGTTGGCAACAATTTCAAATTTGTTGTTTCTATTTGAAATATAGCTGGGAATTCCCAGTTGCCTACAGCAGATGAAATACATACTAACATCAAGGTAGCTGCTCCGTTGCCGAGAAAGGGCTACTTTCAAAATATATATTTTATCCGTTTTATTTTTCCTTCAACTTTGAACTACAACAGCCGTGTTCAAGTTTGCTGATGTGTGTATTTAATTGTTCTGCTCTTCATTTATTGCATCCGTATTTGAGATTTCTTGCCTTTTTTCTCGCGTAATTGCAGGGAGCAATGTTGCGTGTGGTTTGCTTGTTGGTGAAGCAAAGCACTTGTCACAACTCCTGGTTGACTGCGATTTTGTCATATATGCGATATTATTTTTGCGTAAGCTATTGAGATAAACTATACCAGGATTTTTTAAGGTAGTTTACGTTTATAGCTATAGAATTGAAAATCGGGTCCTTAGAATAAGAGAAATCGGGTCCCTACAGGTCCATACTGGGTACCTAACATTTTCCTTAAAAAAAAACCCTGAACTATGCTATAGCTATAAACGTAAACTATAGCTAAAACGTGTTGTCCTAACAAGCACGGGAATGTGCACTGCTTGAAGCAAAACAATTTCTGTATTTGTCATGCAAACGAGTTACTAAATTTGCAACGCGAAAATATCGCTTCGTTTTTCCCCGGTTATTTGTAAGTTTTAAGGAGTGATTTTGATTCACTTCTCGATCTCTTTCCTACACTAAAGTATGTCTAAATAACTTCTAACGGGCCGTAACTGCCTGCTATTAACGCTTTGTTCCTTGACGTCCTTGGTTAAAAGGTTGTACAACAACAGTCTAGTGTAGGGGTGGATAAACAACATTTTTGCGGTCATCGTATACACCAGGTGTCTCCGTCAGAAAGTCTTATTTTAGGATTGCCACAGCCTGTGTGGGAAAGGTTAGTTACAGCGTTCTATTGAGTGTTTTCTGTTTTTCTTGAAATTGTTACGTTAACTGTGTTTACAAGGTTATCTGAATCATGTTTTCTATATCCTTATTGAGCATGCGCGTTAACAACCTGATTACAGGATATTTGGCCGTTGTGAGGTGCAGGTGTGCTTCACAAAAATTGTTTCTGGCTTTTGACCTCATTAAAAATTTAATGAACACTTGAAAATTATATTGGTTAAACGCAGTGACTACGCTTAAATTATGGGCATGGTAAATCGATTCGCGGCCCCTGGCCATCTACACTGGCAGAGTACCATGGACAAGACCGTTAACCTCGACCGCCATTAAAAAGAGCTATAATATTCCCATGCTCCAGCTTTCGCAATTGCGGTGGACTAAAAAGAGAATTGTCCGATGCGTTGGTCCTTGTTCGATGAAAGTCGTGCTTTTGTTAAGCACAAGGTCTCAAAGACATTTTCAAGTGGGCGTTAAACTGCCCTGTGCACCGTTACCTGTAACTTTTTAGGTGTTCGCGGTTGACCCTGCATCATATACGTATCCCTCTCTTGATCTCCGTACCAAATATTTACCCTACGTTTTGTACACAGTTTTCGTAACGACTCTGAGGTTGTGTTACTCAGTGTTGTTGAATGCTTGCGTAAACCAGCTTTGGTATAACGGAATTAGAAAAGAAATCATCTTCTTGCTGCAGCAAACTTGTTTTTAAACCTTGTGTTATCGTCTATCGAATCACTTTGCTGCTAAATAAACAGCAATTATGGGCTTGAATTGTAACTGTTTTTAACCTGTTAATAATAAATTTGATTTGCAAACCGGTACATCGTTTCAGTTCTTCAAACATAATTGGTTACAGAAAGCTTGGTGTTGCTAGTCCGACGTACCACTGTTGTTGGATAAAACTGTTTTTCCATTCGGGCTTCGAAAGTCGAAACTTCTGCGGCTATTTGCACTTGAACCATGTCAAACAAAAAGGAGTATATTCTCGGAAGAGCTCAGAAGCGTTTATGAAAAAACCTTTACATTTTCATGGTTTAATGAAGGTACATACGCAGTTGCAAAAGTGGACGATTACGCAGGGGGTGAACAGTTGCGTTTATCTGACACAGTGGCAAACTTGTTGCAGCAGGAGTCGAAATAGTCCCTTTTGCTAAGTTAGGACTGCTTCTTGGGTTCCGCAATATTCTGTTGAAAAACAAGAGCCTGCCAGTCATGATACTTCATTTCTGTTTAACAAAAATTAGGTATGACGAGCGTGGTAAGCCAAATATGATCTCTCAGGAACAGTAAGCTAACGTACATCAAATAGCAGCATTCGTAGTCGTCGTAATCAATGCCAATTGCATAACGTTCCACTCTGGTACTGTATCGCCACGTGAAGCGGGATTTCATTGTACAGTTCATCAGTTTTCCGCTTTGAAACGTTTACAGGGATTGGTTGGTCGGGTTTATAAGTCTGTAACGACTTTTGTATACAACACAAGATGTGTCAATTTGGAATAAACTACATGCAAGCCACTATTACACAGTGGACCGATACATTCTGTATGTGGTTGTATTATAGCTGAGGCTACCTACTAGAAAACTTCTATATTGAAATTTGCTTCAATGTACAGTAATATCTTTGCGCAAAGCGCAAAAAGTTGGTGTAGGAACATATTTTTAGGCTGGGACATTTGAAAGGGGTTATTATACGTTTTGCTTCCAAACTTGAGTACGTTAAAAAATCAATATGATAAAATAAGTTGGTCTGCTCTGGAACGATTGTAACTTTGGTTAGGTAGCGGAAGAGCATGAAATTTTTGTGATTATTATCTACAGACACAGGGATGGAAAAATCTTTCTTTCATCTCTGTTTTGCGGCTCACCCTCAATGTTGTTCTTTAAGTCCGTCAAAGTAAACCATTGATCCAGCAGATAACGTCCGAATAACAACCGGTCCAATAACAACCGGGTTTTGTTCAGACGATCGTTACCAAGTTACCTGTTCTAGTTTGCTAAGCCGCATCTGTTCAGCTGCTGCTGCATTCGTTGCAAGAAATGCGGCGTCTACCCAGTTGTCTGCGTAAGAGTTTTGTCAAATACCCTACAACCAGTTTCATTTTTTGTTTGTTCAGTGAGATCCTCGAAGTTCCAACGAAGAAACCGTTAGAAGAGGAAGTCGCTAGAAGATATTTTAGAGATGCGGTTCTTGGGCTTGAATATCGTAAGTGATGTAAGCTTTGCTATTGCGTCCGTGCAGGCCACTGCCGCATTTCTGTTTTCCATTTAAGTCAAGCGCCGTTGATCAGTTCAGGGAAATGTTAAACGAACGCAAGTTTTCTTAAGTCGCTAGAAAAACCCTTTAATACACAGTTTGTTGAAATGCGTAGCAGTATCGATGCCGACGTGGCGCTTTCTAATCAAATCCTTGGGCTTCCAGGTGACACCCGCTTGCCGCGCACAGCCCATTAATGAAGTTAGTGTTTTGATCGGTCCGCGCAAAGACTGTAGGTCGTGCTAAGCTCCCTTGATCACATGTCGTCATATCTCCTTTCGCGCATTGCGCCGATCAGTGAGTTGAGGTCTCTTCGATGTGCTGCGAGCATCTCGGCGCTAATTTAAGTTGTTTGCTACCGCGTTGCAGTCCACTATCAAAAGATTATCCACCGCGACATCAAGCCATCGAACTTGCTGCTCGACGACCACGATCACGTGAAAGTAGGTGAACCGTTGTTATATTGACATTTGGGGAAAATCTTCGCCGAAAACTCTTGAGCTGTTTGTTTTGTGTTCGTGTTCTTTTTGCGTTGCATGCCGAAAGCAACCACGTCGTGCTGTTATAGGGATTCGTAATCCTGCATCACTGTATTTGCGTGTGTAGGGAACTGTCAGAAAAAATACGTCGCGTCGTGTCACGGATTTTGACGAGATGTATTATTCTGGCGTAAATTTGCCTCAACTGGCACGAAATTGTTATGGTTCCGGTCTAGCTACGCTTTTTCTTTCTGGGGTCAGTAGCAGGCCGGAACATGTCTGATCACGATGAAACACATGATTACGTAGATGTCACCTGTCACCATAGTATTGGAAACCTATTGCTTTTCAAATTTGTCAGGTCAAAGTATGTGATTCCTCCCTAATTCAATGAATTATCTTTACGAAATGTGGAAACATTTGTGTGTTAACCAAGCATTTTGAAGCTCCAGAATCCGATTATTTACTGTTCCAAAATGCAAGCCATAGGTTTCTGTTATTTACGACGCTTGTTTAGTCCAAAGCTTTATCGGAGCTGCCATTTGGTTGGAACTTTTTAAAGTAAACTTTGAAAATAGCGTTTTTTTTTACAAAAATCAGCCGTTTGTAGTAATATCAAAACATTTACAAATGCGCCCATTCAAACTTATTCACAAAAGCAACCCGCATCTACCCTTAGAACCTGAACACTCCACAACCCAGACTTGAGTTTTCGTACAACTTGAAGGGATACTGTAGTAGTGGACAGGATTTTTTTTCGTTCGAGTGCAAGTTCTGGCTTCTTTGTCAAACGCAGGAGTGGTATGATAATTACCTTTTTCTGCAGATAGCTGACCTGGGTGTGAGCCAACAGTTCTCCGGTGGAGACGCGGAAATTTCAAATACGGTTGGAACTCCTGCTTTCATGGCACCCGAAGCCTTGTCAGTTTCAGCGGACAAGTTCCTGGTAATTTTTCTGCTTACGCGCGTTGTCATTGGCCTGTCACGTGGTCTCGCCTCACCTGTTAATGCGCTGACTGGGATGGTTGAAACCTGAGGTGCCTTGAAATATTGATGAGTTACTTGACTTGAAGCGGAACCCAATCGGTCCCGCTTGACATTGCAACGAATGAAACCTTGCTTTAGGAGTAGCTAGTATAATGTCCGTTACGCGCTCTCTCTCCTTCGAGGCTGCCGTCACCGATCATACACCGCGTTAACTGCGTGCCTACTGTAGGTAGCAGCGATGCGGATGTGATACAGTACCTGCACTGGGCCTTAGTTCACGGATGATTGCGCTGTGCATATGCCTTTCTGCGCAACAGTTTAAAACAAGCCTGCTTGCTTTGCTCAGAGGGTACGAATCATTTAGCGTTCTTTTTTGCGAACTGTGTTCGACTGTTGACATGCGCCAGCTTGAAGGTACCGGGAAATTTGTATTTCTTTCATTGCTTACGACGTCAGATTTTTTCATCGATACTTTGCTAATCTACCCTGGTTGGCTTCGCATCGCACTAAGCAAACATGGAATAGCATTGATTGGCTGTTAAAAGTGTGATAACAATACTTACGCACTCACGGTCTCATGCATCTGAGGATGGAAACTGTAGCCAAGACCATTCACTGAGTTCGCCAGCTTACAGTATTTCCTGTCTTCACAGCACTAGCCGTTTAGCGCAATAGTCCGTGGAAAGAAGCAACTGTTGCCGAAACAAAAGAACTTTAAGTTGACTAACAATCGTGTACGTATTAAAAATTGGCGGCTTTGTGGCAGGAATTTGTCGGCAGAAATGCCGTACCTGTTTATGTTAAAATGCTCGTACAAAAATTCACAAACAACTAACAACTTCTCCGAGTAGATTCCGACGTCTTTCTTAAACGTATCGACACTTTACTTGATTTACTTTACGATGATCTGGACTGCAGGGGTTCCCAACCATTCTGTGGCAGGGGTGACGAACATGCGGCCCACAAAAGAATTTCGTGCGGCCCGCGAAGCATTCAGGCGAGGCCAGCAGTTATTACATTCGTTTGTTGTATGTTTCTGTTGATGAACAATTTTTTTCGTTTTTAATAGGTTTCATAGTATGACTAAAAACTTGTGCGGACCGCTTACTCAGTTGTAACTGACAAAGTGGCGCTCGATAGCAAATAGGTTCGTCACCCCTGTTCTATGGCCATCTTCCCCTTCAGCATTTCGACAGATGAACATGTACTCCTAAAATTTTTTATGACAAAGAGATTCAGGAAAATAGCAAAAATATGTTTGCCAACAAACATATAATGAATTTTGAAAATAATATTCACTGACATACGTGTAAATAATTCGAAATGAAAAATATATAAACATACTTTTTCCCTTCTATTGCTAACCTTAAATGTACCCCTTCAGATAGGCAAATTTGGGAAACGCTGATTTAAAGCGCATTTAAGTTAAGTTTTAGTGCTGATGTCGCCTTTTGGTACGCTTTTTGTATTATTAGGGGAAACCGCTGGATGTATGGGCTTTAGGGGTAACCCTGTACAGTCTTGTCTACGGAGAAACGCCTTTCAGAAGCGAACACATCCTTGAATTGCACGAAAAGATTCGCAACGATCCGGTTCACTTCCCCCAAAAGTGAGTTTTATTGCCTGTCTGTAGTTTGTTTTTTGCTTTTGAGTAGAAATAAAATAGATGCTTTCAAACAATTTTTACTAGTTTGTTCATTTCTGCTAAGTTGATGTAATTGTTTGTCATGGAACAATTCTGTTCTGCGAACGTTCATGTTGTCGGAAACTTATTTTGTAATTCCTCGCTCGAGTTTAACGATTTGTGTGTCCACTAAACTGAAAGGTGAGTTCGATTTTTCTCGGAAGAAAAGCTTTTTATACAAGCACACCCATTTTCAAAATACCGCGCGGGTGATGTTTTGGTTATATTATTGTTAAATCCTGATCGCGGCAGTTCATTCAAAAGGAACAGCTGTACATTTCGCAGTATCTATGCACTACAGCAGGGGCTTCCAAACCTTTTTGGCCGAGAGCCACATGAGCTATTACACAATCGTTCGAGGGCCGGATATCTTACGTAATGTGATTGTTTCGGGATATGTTACATTTTACCAAATAAGCAAGTTTTTTGTAAATATCTTATTTCTTCATTATTGACAAAATGTCTTCGCGGGCCGTAGTTTGGAGACCCCTGTTCTACAGCAATCTTTCCCAACCTTTCATGGCCATGCCCCGCATAATTATTTCTGAAGTCACGATTTCCACCCTGGAACTTACCGGTATACGTTTTAAATCAAAAAGAAAACTCCTATTTATGAGGAAGACGCGTTTTTCAACGTTAGAACGCCACATTAAATTCCTTCACTTTTGGTGTGCATCCATTGTCACGTACCAATGCTCTACAGTAAGCAATCGCTCTTTTTTACGATATTAACTCAGGTGTTAACATCAAAAAATGTAGATGAAAATACTATATTTAAAATACTACGAAAATACTATCGTTTTCATTGGCCGTGATTTTCATTATAGGGCTATTTAGCACTCCGGATTTTTCGTGTACCAATACCATTTTTGTTTGCGGCAAAAAAGCGCGATGTAGTTTACAAACTCTTTTCCGTTTCGAAACGGGTACAGCGGCGGGTTGCATCAGATCTCAAGCTGCGCGTTCAAAATACGATTAAAAATTGCAAATTCGTTTTTCCGCCGCCGATGACAATGAGTTGGCCAAAAATGCGAAAATCACCGATTGACAGGAGTTTGCATTTATTAGCGCTAGTTTGCCGAATCTCCAAAGGTTTGTTCAGTCGTCCATTCCGACCCCTGTCCTAATTTTCAGTAACTTACGTGTTGGGCAATATTACTTCGGTCGTTTATTGCATCCACCCCACCTGCAATTCATTTTGTGTTCATGAGTGAGTGGGTTTGCTGTTAATGCTGCCTGTTCGATTTCAGGCCCAGGATATCCGGTGATTGCCAGGATTTAATCCTGAAGATGCTCAGCAAGGACCCGACGCAACGCATCACTTTGTCTGACATCAAGACGCATCCGTGGGTGACCTGCCACGGGGCGATAACGCTTCCAAGCGAAAAAGAAAACTGCCATCTTGTCATAGTGACCGACGAGGATGTGCGTTCATGCGTGAAGCTGATACCGAAACTGAACACATTGGTGCGTAACGCAGATGGCCTGTGGTCGTTGCTTATTAGCGGCTTAAAGCAAACGGGTTAAGCAAAAAAGCTTGGGACACAGTTCTCTTAAAACAAATTTAGGCCCAAAGTATCAGCGACTGTCTTTGATTGGAGAAGGAAAAAGGTATTACAAATGCTGCCCAGTGTTTTCTGTCCTGTATCCCCCAAACAACTTCTACAACAGTTGATTTCTATCCCCCCAAACAACTTCTACATTGATTTTACATCTGACTTCGTAAAGGAAATAAAAATACGTTGCAAAACTCAAAGACGTTGTATGTAGTTGTATGCATATTTTGAAAGCCAGTTGCTTGCTAGACTAACTTCCTCAGGAAACACAGTTGTCTCACGTGAGATTTTTCCCTGCTTTGTCTGATGGATTGGCATTCGTCCGTACGTTAGGCAACGACTCTGCGAAAATAAGAATCTTCTTCATCTTGATACCGTTGCAGATAGAAATTTGGTAAAAATTTCTTATGTCAGAACTGTCGAATCCAGCAAATTTACATAATAATAGAGCTTCATTTCTAAGTTTTAGCTGTTGCGTGTATATCAAAAATCCTTAAAACTTTCGCACGTGCATGTGCTTAGTATAAGGATATTTTTGCATACGTGCGAGTGTTTAAACCAGTCATGCCCAACCGGCGGACCAGTCGAAAGTTTTGTTCGTCCCTGTTTAGGTTTACTCTAGAATAAATGGCCTTCGTACTTATAACCCGTCCTTAGTCTGACAACCTTTGATAATCTAAATTTGACATTTTTGTGATGGTCGTCAGTGCCACTTTATCACCAGTGGTGTAACTGACAAGGGCAGGGGTGCGAACCTCCTTCACTTGTCAGCTGAATATAAAAAATGGGCCCCCACTCAGCTTATATTTCGGTATTTAGTATTCTTATGGTTTGCAGTAGGTTGCTGTTTCTTTGTGATTTTCGGAATGTTTCCGCTGATTTGGGGTTTTAGTATAGACATTCACATCCGGATTCGCTACCATTTCTGAACTTTTAACTGAGTGATGGCTGGTGGGCCCCCTACAGTGGGCAGTGGATCCCATCCAACTCAGTTTTCTCCCCTTGGCTCAAACCTCTAGTTACGCCACTGTTAATCGTATCTGTACTGCGTGCTGGGAGATTTCCATACGTCCACTGACACCTTGCGGCAAAATTTTTTACTAGTTTTCTGGTTTCTACCTTTGTTCCATTGGCACTAAACTTGCCTATAAAACAACACTTACAGAGTGGTAACGATACCAAACAGTCGTTACCATTACTGTTAGGATTCGAACGTTTTCAGTGCATCAACTCAAACTAAAATTTATTTTGCCATGATCAAAGTAAGTCATTCAATGTGCGGCCATCATATGACATTCAATGTGCAGCCTTGGTTAAGATTGTGTCATAACGTTTAGCTCAGTAAGCAATTTCTGTTGGGCATAGCTGGTCTAAATTGTTTTTGTCAAAATTAGAATCGTTTCTTTTGTTTTTTGTGCGACTTGCTCAGTGCTCATCGTTCTCAAAAGTTACGCGATATGTTTTTGCCTTCTTTGCTGCAAGGCAGCAACTGCCAATAGCTGTGGTCGAAGCTTACCTGCAAATATTACACTTATCTGTGCGCGCAACTTGTCAAAAACAAATCATTGTTTTCAGATTTTAGTCAAGTCGATGCTGAAGCACCAGAGTTTCAAGAATCCATTGCGTCAGCAAAAAACTCCCCCCAAGGTCGGAAAAACGTGATTTCGCAGCTACAGTACACGTTTTTGATCTTGCTTCGTCTGATAAAAAAAAAAAAACCTTTGACGCATTTTCAGCACAAGTCTGGGTTTGGCTGTACAGTTTTGGGAATGGTGTAGTTCTTTTCCACCTCCAATTCTATTTTCTCGTGTTGAGTCAGGACTTTCGACGGCGCCTCATCTGACGTGGTCGCGGCTGAGGTGCTCCAGCTGTGAACATGTAAACTATTTGCACGTTTCAAACCGCGCACCTTCATTGTGTTGCTTCAAACGCCGTGTTAATTCGGATGTTGTGGGTGAAGTTGAACATTTATGAGTTGCACCGCAGACCTGGCGATCTCGTTTATTCGTTTTATAAAGCTTTTTGATTGCTTGCAAGGAGCCCTTCCGTTTCCCTTTCGATTATCACCATGGCAATCGTCACTAGTGCACCATCCTCCACACTATGACTTTGTTTTTCACTTTGTTTTTTCTTTGCCTTCCCGTTAATGAGGTCAGCGACAGTGACGTGGATCTGATCATTGTTTTGCGTTTGTGACGCAACGAGAGTTTAAGTTTTAGGAGTGAAAAGCATGCAGATGTGGAGAAAAGGCAAAAGAATTCCTTGACGTAAGACGCTGTTGCTTTCAAGACACTCTTTTGCAACTTGTTTGCAAGTTTTCGTTAGAACTTTCGAAATCGTTGGAGGCCGTCATCAACATAATTTTGTTTGCACCCATCCGCTTTCCAGCTGGAAGCAAAATGTATTTTAAACGTGTTCGGAAACTTTGCTCCACTCCGCAAACCATAAACCCCGTCCCCCGTCAACAGGTAATGTCTTTCTATACCCGCGACCGGCTTTAGTGGGTGTTTAGCGCAGAAGAGCAGTAGTGTCAAGTGTCGGTTTCATCAGTCCTGTGCGTCGCTTTATTTTTTCCGTTTCCGCCGTTTGTTGCGTAAGGTGTGTTCTTTCTACAATGAAGCGCCGATCATAGTTGTAAAGCTTTTGTTCTTGACACTGGCCAACTTTAAGCCAATCGCACCGCGCGCTTTGGACACATTCGGCGACAACTGTTGCTGATGACGCATTTTATTATCCAGCGCGCAAACTTGTTCTTCATGCGTTGGTTTGTGTTGATAGAGAGATGTTGTAATTTACTGACGGTGACTAAAACCACGAATATCAACAAGAATACGAAAAAAATAGAGAACACAACAGTCAATGAGCACTACAATTGATTAAAAAATATACAGTCTTTGTTGTGTATATAGCAGGTTATGTAATGTTTTCGAGGGACATTGACAAATCTAAGATTTTTCTGGTCAAGTGCCTTAACTTAAGCATCTCATATACCAATAGGTATGTAATAACTTACAAGCTCACACATCCCAAAGCAAAGAAATGCAAGGAATGAAAATGATGCCTATTTAAGTTTAGCAAGAGCCAATAACATGAAACTTTCTTTTGCTCAATACTGGGACAGCACGTTGTACATCCTCAAACTTGGTTGCACGTCATCCCAGAGGACAGCTCCCCATATGAAATTAATTTTTTCCAGCATTGGTCGAAACACGTTAAAAAAAAGCAATTTTCCATACTAATGAACCATGTTTCACAGCAGTGAAAAGAGGAAGTCTGTTGAAAAGATTCGTTATTTTTTGCTATTCACTGTGGTAAAATTTGTGCATGAATTTTGCCGATTCGAATTGATAGATATCATTAAGCTTCAATATTTCCAAGTCCTTGTATGGCATCTATATTTGCCAAAACTCATCCGCAATATATTGTTTTGGAATACTGATATTGGTTGCAGAACAGATATTGGCTGTGCCCCATGAAATAATGCACTATTGCAAGTGGCACTGTGCGAAACTAAAGTATAATAATATCAGGGTTTTTTTAGGGAAAAGATTAGGTACTTGGTATAGACCTGTAGGGACCCGATTTCTCTGATTCTAGGGACCCGAATCGGGTCCCTAGAACGCCTTAAAAAACCCTGATAATATCAAAACTCCAATAGAAATCAGTTTATGAATTTTAAACATGTGAAATGCAAAAAGATGTTTTCTTGTAATTAAATGAATGTGGGGAGACCAATCCAATCTACAATACGCTCAAATATTTCATAAATATTGTGCCCTGTAATGATTATTTCACAACTATAGTTCCCTGTAATTACGTATTGTTAATGCGGATATTAAGGGGTCAATTTAGTATCACTACATAGGTACAGTATTTCACAGACCTTGTGAACATTGCACAGATTTTGAATAATTAGTTAATTTAGGCGCATCCACCCTCCTGCATCAGCCAGCTCTGACTTGAATATGTAAATTTTTGAGGCAAACAAGGACAATTGCATCGATACGTTCCTCTCCTATTTCGACGGGTCTACAGCATACACCGCCGCATTCTGATCAGGGCTGTTTGGGGCTAGTTTCATTTTTTGTATCGTTACCAAATGCAGTCGGTCAAAATTGTGTAACTGTTCCTGCTGAGTAAACACTGGAGTAACGTTGTTAAAGCAAACGATGTTTCTTTTTTGAGCTGTGCACCATTTCTGCTGGTTGTGTGAAGTAGCCATTGGCATGCAACCGTTGCCTTAAACTTGTACATCGCCTCGAAGCACAGTCCTGTTGCTGATTGTATTTATTCGCGATCGTGGTACAGATTTGTCTTATTACCGTAGCGCCTTAGTCACAAGTAACATCTACTTTGACTCGGGTACGCTTTTGTCTCAGTTACTGTGAATAAATTCTGCTGCCGGATTTGACCTGTGACCGCCAAACTAGGGCTGTTAGCTCTCAATAATCTGAGCATACTTCTGCCTTGTTGAAGAAATACAATTGATCAAGCCCTTAGCTGGGTATGATGATGATGCTTCTGGTCGCTAACCAACAAATTTCTTTCGAAGACAACAAGATTCAGGCCTGTTTGTGGGACCAGTTGCTGTACACGCATTGTCTTGCTACTGCGTGACATCGCATGATGCGATTTCTTATGATTCGATATCACGAAATGAAAGGTGGTTATACATGCGCAGTTTGGATTAAGTAATACTCTAGTAATAGGTGGAGTTCTCGTTGAGGATTTCTGCGAGGATCAGGTAAACCAATTGGGGTTTCCACGTGGTATTCAGACATTGACCCGTATTTTAGGGAAGTTTTTATATTTCACCTTTAGTTTTCATATTTTTTCGTTTGTTTTGGAATTGTCGTGGGGAAAAGTTTTTATAACTTCATGAAATAATTTTCCTTAGTATTATATTGGTTTCAAATTTCTGCGACCCATATGTTTTGAAACATCGTGAACTGCGTGCTCTTCAGTTTTTCAATTTTATGCAAACTTTTCTCATACTTTTTTCATTTCTACAATTTTTTTCAAGCTTCTACAACGACCTCACAACATCAGTGGTGTAGCCAGCCCAAAAATTTGTTTGGGGGCAACATGTTTGATTTTAGGCGAACAACGCTATTTTGTTTGGAAAAACGCCTCTTAAAGCACAAAAGGACTATATGTTCTAAAAATTTGGGGAAGCATGGCCCCCC
>JGI24158J21664_10004860_pt1 | contig 17403 bp, 10 predicted proteins | sample Ectturendosymbi3_FD_21664 | JGI IMG/M metagenome (IMG submission 21664)
GTCACAGTTTATTGACGGGGAAACTAGTTTCGCGTTTTCCAACGCATCATCAGTCCTGTAAATATAAGACAAATCTCACAGACGAAATGTTGGCACTTGAAAACAAGTAAAGAAAAACACACGAACTGTGGCTAGTAACAACGACATTACTAAACTTTTTTCGACGCTAAAAGGCTGACCTTCCCAGAGTCTCATAAACCAGTCACTGCTAAGAAAATCTGCGTTTGGCAGCGGTCTAACAAAGACACTGCAAGGCTAAAGTTTGCTTACTGTTTTCCTCTGGAGATAACACACGTGCGCGATGACGAATGCCAGAGAGAAGCCACGCGATAAACAGAGCGTAACAGTTCACGAAAAATCAAGAAAGGCCGAGTCTTTCAACGTACATTGGAAGCGGGCAGTGAAGCTAATTTTTAGTTATTCCTTGTTCCAAACACAACTTCTTTGATGGTGGGACAGTTCGTCAATTCTTCCTTTCCTATCTCATAGTTCTTTCAGTAAATGTCAACATTTGCGGAAAACAGATTTGTCTTACATTTACAGGACTGATGATACGTTGGAAAACGCGAAACTTGTTTCCCCGTCAATAAACTGTGATTGATTTACCTGCCTCCATCTTTGTGGCCTTTAACTATGAAAAAACTTCAACAAGTTTGTTTTCGTTCCTTGAGAGACCCATAGTTCAGAAGGAAGGAATCTCAAATGCATTTTTGAAGAACATAAACTTTTCATTTTGTACAAAAATTCAGGACATTCCAAGAAATAAGCGAAAATGCATTCTGACAAACGCACTAGTTTTTCCGAAGGTATTCTTCAATAGGTGTGATGTGCAATGTCACTATTTACTCTATAAATAATATATTTCTAGATATACGCATCACCTGACTAACGAAACACCTTCTACCCATCCGTTTAACACTCTGCTAAAATACGTGTCCTGTCATCAGCTGCCTCTACACTTCCGTCACTCTCACCGAGAGGTAAAGACCTTTATGAACTTAAATAAAAACAAGTTCTAACACCACTTTGCGAGGGTGGCGGTGGCCACATTTCTGAGTATAAACTATGCTGCTGAACTTTCCACTCAACTGATGAGACATTAAATTTTGAAAGAATGTCGTCCAATGCATTTTTAGTGGAGATGTTTTATTTGTTTGGTGATAATGTACTATGCAATTTAGACATTTAAAGAAACGCTTGAGGTTGAAGTAAAGAAAATGAAATAATTCTACCGTGTTCAATGAAATAAAGTTCGACTATTTCAAGACAATAGCCAGTTATTAATGCATACCTTAGATTTTGGCGCGTAAGGATTGGATGTAAATGCCCGAGAAGTCGACGAAGATGTTGGTCACGGTCTCGAAAAGGAACAATAATCGCAATAGATAAAGTTGCTTTGCATTTTGTTGGTTCGAACACACTTTTTCCAAACTGGCCAAGCGAGCCGCTTTGAGTAGAATTCATTGCATCAAAAGCTTCTTCCATTTTGCTGAAGTCAATTTCCACAGGTCCGTTCAGTGAAAAATCTTGTGCGTTGCAAGAACGTTCTTGATGAAGTTTGCTTTTCACAATTGAATTATTTGCATTACGAAATGTTTGGTCATTTTTCAAAGTTCGTAAGCTCGCATGCACTTGTGCTTTGTTTATGATATGCGCCAGATGCAGAGCAGTTAATCCCAACGACAAGCAAGCTAGCAAGAGAATAAAAGCTACGTACTTCTTCATTGGCTTTTTCAATAACGTTGCAGCCGTTTATAAAGCGCAGAAAATTCTTCAACTAAAAGATCTTCATAGTCTTGAAGTTAGCAAATTGATGTATAAATACACTAACTGTCAGGCTACAGGCTACATTTACCAATTATTTTTTACCAATCACAGTTGTTAATACGTACAATATGAGACGAATTAAAATTTGGCAGTTTGCATTACCAAAAGCACGTTGAAACACAGGTGCGAAAATTTCTGAAGTACAGTGCAAAAGAAGTCAGTTCGAAAATTCCTTACGAAATAACAAATGAACTGTGTTTGACAAATTTTTGCAGGCTAATATAGCACAATCTGCTACATACTGCTGAGACGCAGATGGTCGCTGTTACGTTACAGTCAATTCATAGCATTTCGGACCGAAACACAAACTGGTCTTTGAACTTCCGAATGAACTTTACTGGAAACCTGTAACATCCCAATATCGCATTAACATCGTTACCCGCAGCAACGGTTCGGTGAAACTGCAACATCGCAGCAAGGAAATCGTTTGAAACAATCAGATGCCAGTTTCTGACAAGAAAAGCAACTCGGACGGCTCCCGAGATGAAGAACAAAGAAAGAGATTGTCGCGAGACGATAAGCGACATCCGCGTGAAAAAATGTTAGCGTTTGTTTAAGTTACTTACGCGACGCACATTTTAACCGACATCCGCCGTCTTTATTTTATTTGCGCGACTTTTTGGCTTGCACAAGATTTCTCCAATAAACGTCGCGCTGCAACACGCAACACAGATTCAGAAATCGGGTCCCTACAGGTCCATACCGAGAACCTAACAAATTCCTTAAAAAACCTGCTTTAAGGTTTTTTGTTGCTTTCACTAAATTTCTTCGCATTAGGCTCTCGCATGAAGTAGTGACATCTCCAATCGCGTTGCAAGCGAGCAGTGAATGAATTTCTGTTTACATGCGTGAGTTATTATATCGACTGACATTGCTAGTCCAAAACTGTCGTGACGCATTTTCTTCTCTTAGCTATCAAGCATATTCACAAGATACGTAAAAACCGCAAAAGTTTCATGCAGGAAAGTTAAGTCATTTTCTTCGGGCGGCTTCAACTTGCCAGCATCGCATTATGTTTCCACACTTAAAGCAAAATGCCTTTACTTATATTAATCAAATGATCCTTTCAACCTTCAAGCAGATTTGCTCTCGGGAGGTATGCAGCCCAAATGGCCCTGGTTGTTCGCAGCCTCCACCTCCCACATAAAATTCAATAAATCGGACTAATTGTCTCAGAACGTAGCACAGCACTATGCAGCGGTGATAGCAACCGTGCTGGCGTCATCCATGCGTGTACTCTTTACTAGTACCACATAAAGTATATCTATGCTACTGTTCTTTAATGTATCTGCGTGTTCCTTGTTACTGCAGTGTATGCTTTGTGTCTACTGTGTTGCGCGTGGGAGTGAAAACCGTATACATTATAATACTTAATACGTTGAATTCTTGCTGTTCTTGATTATCGGTCTCTGACCACCTTATTGTTGCAGTCTTTTCATTCAGGAAGAAAATGCTAAATTGGGAAGATCTTTACCGCAAGCAGCGCTTATTCTTTTGTCAACCATTGTCATCGAAAACTCCCACGCAATGAACATGTATCTCTAGGCAATTTGAAACACAGATGTTGCAGTGGTAAATCTTGTAAACGATTGTTTTGCGTCCTGCATTTTACCACAGTCGGTGTTTGAATGTGTTTTTGCGGAACAATTCTTACCAACATTCTGAAAAGCGATACGTTGTTTTAAATCCGCTTGAGCACCGCTATGGGAGGTTGAGAAAAACTATTCATGATTTTGCGTCTGATATAATCACTGGCTTGGCGGAACTGTAGTTATTTCCACCAAAAGAATCGCAGTCTGAATGGTTCCACATTCTGCACTTTTGCAAAACTTTCACGATTATTGTGAGGCTTCGTAAAAACGAACCTAATCTGCATTAGCTCGTGATTGCTCACGAAACCAAGAGCAACGTTGGTAGAATGCAGCTGAGCAATCGCTGGCAGCAGACAAAATCGTAGCGAGACTAGCGCTAGAGTTGCGTTTTCATTGAAATATGATGAAAGTGTTGGGCAGTGGTTCTCAAAGTTATCGGAATCGCCCCCTTTGAGGCGATTTTGAGGGGGCAAAGGGGCGAACAAAACAAAGTGGGCGATAGGGGGGCAAAACAACACAAGAGGACAAAAACGCTCAACCACCACCACTAATCGATCATTGAGTTTACTTCAGTTAACGATCATTGAATTAACTTCGGCCGTGACCGTAATGCTCTCACAGCAAAGAAACCGCTTGTTGATTCGTAAGCGAATTGATCTACGACTGTACCTCACTAAAATGTCTCCCAACATTCCGAAGCTTTGTAAAGGCCGCCAAGCACATCCACCACACTGAACTGGGGTCCACGGTATGTTTAGATTTCTTTAAATGAAATTTTTCAAAAATACTCCCTCGTCTTTGCTTTACCAGGCTTGTGGGGCGACAACGATGTGTCGAGAGTGAAAAGAAAGTGATGGAACAAAATATTTGAGAAACACTGATCTAGAGCGGAATCAGGCACAAACAAAACAGCAGCACGCATAAATTAAGTCATGTTTCTATGTGCCCCGTGTGTACAGATACAATGCAAATAATTTGTTAACTAAAATTGTCTTCTCTATGCACGTTTTCCGTCATTTTTCTTTCCGTTATCGCTACTAACTGTGTAGGCTATGTCGCAGATTGCGTACACTCAGTTTACTGCTTCTTTCTTTAATTAAAATCAAAAGCGCTTAAAACAAGTGTGTAGTTCATGTGCAATCTCACCATAAATGCACCGTGGTCAGATTAAAGGGGACAATTTTGGTTTTTGAAGAACAGCTGCCACCAACGGAAAACTTCACGCGTCCTTGCAAATTCATCAAAACATTTTCTTCTAAAACGGCTATTGCGATACACGTGAAACCTGCCACCAGGCTGCCAGCCAATCGCGATTTTACAATAGAATCTAATAGATATATTTGATCCTGACATTCTACGTATGCCTGTCCAGTATTGGGTAAACAACTGCAATAATAAAAGTCATACGCTTGCGATGAGAACAGAATAGTTTGCAGAATGTGATGAAAAGTAAAGATTTAGATGTCAGTGTAAGTACTCAAGCCAACTAGTGGGTGTGAGAAATGAGATCGACCACGCAACAAAAGCACTTGGCTTAATTGTTGTTATAACTGCGAACTGGGTCAGGCCACGGCTTGAACATGTTAATGGCTGCATCCTGGTGTTTGGCAACGTCTAAAACATTTTCCTGGGCGATCGAAATTTGTCGGTTGTTGATAAATCAGCAAATTGTGGCTTATGCCACTGGAAGTATAACACCAGCAAGTAACTATATCTTGCATGCTACTGACGGTGGGCAAACCACAATATTGAACGCCATGCTTTGACAAAATTTACATAGAATTAAGGCCCTTAGTTCGATTCCGCAGCAAGCTCTGCCAGCTTGGTTGCAAGTGTTTCTTGTGCATAACATAAATTTGACGACTGGTGCTTCTGCTGTTCTAGGAAATTAACAAGCAGTAGATCACAAGTCACAAGAATAAACTTGGTTGTGTTAACTAGCAAAAGAGATCTTCTTGTTTAAGTTTGAATTTGCATTTATGCGGTTAGACCCTGCAGAAATGCCTTTGAAATATACAAACACTTTTGACAAGCAACAAGCATCTAAGATCGCCACATCAAAATCCTAAACAACGCACGTGTTCAATCACCAATGTCAACGAAAAGCCAAAACTTTTCGGATTGCATCAGGCAACACTAAATATACTTTTGCAAAATTCCGAACCATAATTTTGTATTAAACTTAGAAGCAAAGCCAGTGAACTGTTTGAATCACTAGCTTAAATTGACTCTGGTCACAAATTCTAAAGCAGTACTCCCACTTTATACATTTTTTAGTTTGCTAGTTTCTCAAGATAATGAAAATCCTAGTTAGATGAAAGACAAAATGTCGATTTGCTACTTTAAATAAATTCAGTTCGTAAGGAAAAATTGGTACACAGCGCCAGCAAAAAATTATCAAATCAGGCCTGCAACCAGATGAAGGCAACCGGACAATTCCCCCTCAAAATCTTCGAAAACATTGTGAAATCGCCAAGAACGTTTTTGGTTGTTAGACACAACAAGTTAGAATTATTTTGCCCTCCCCCCTGCGAAAATTTCCGGTGGTTGAGGCCCTGCATCAAATATCAGGCAATACGGAAAAGGTTGAGTCTTCAGAATGCAAGAAAACTGCACTAGTTACACCTAATTTTACAAACACTTTCAATTGATGGCGTTTGTTGCCAAACTTAATATAACCTTTATCCCCAGTGTTTATTATATGAACTGATACTCAGGTTCGCTCCATCCGTTCACACCCTGTCCATTTTCCCTGTTGCAAATTACTTGCTTTGTTGCAGCAATTTCCATTGAGGATGCTTCTGACAGTGTCATTTGCTGTTTTCTCTCTTTTTTCCTGTTTTTGCTGGAGTGCCACCTTTTATGTAAATTGCACTTACAAGAACAGTTTCTGCTAAATAAATGACAAACTCCAAACTTAATCGTGTAGTTGACGCCTGTCCAGAAGATAGATTACATATGGCATTAACTAAATAAACAACCAGAATACACTTCAGTTTCAGCAATCTTATTTTTCGTATTACTTTTGGTTAATGTCAAACAGTAACATGCGCAGTATGTTGCTCAAAATATTTGAATACAGTTGGAAAACATGCTTTTTAATTACAACAGGAAAATATGCAGCTTTAAACAAGATTTCACAATTTTTCACCAGTAACACAAAAGAGTAACTTCAATGGTTCTAAATTCTATTCAAAGCAGATATACTTGAGTCAGTCAGGAATTGCAAAAATATGTTTTATACGTATCCTGATTGCAAAGCGCATTTCACAACCTTAGCCTTCTTGCACATGGTACACTTCCACAAGGCGTGAAAGGGCAACAGTCAACTGTCTTAGGATTAATCAGTCACAAAGTAACCAAACACGGTACACAAACTACACACGGAGTATGAAAGAAAAGCACCAGCACCCATATTGCAACGCACCGCAATATACAGTAGACCACTTTGGTCTTAAACTGACCCTCCGAACAAATGCACCTGAATTTCAAAACAGTACAAAATTGTGGCAGCCATTTTGCAACCTAGGTGAACGGCATAAAGAGTAATATCTGATATGATTTACGACACTATACTGCCAATCTTCATGAAGATAGACTCATGCCACAAAGCAGTAGGTAATTTTGTTCCGCGCCATAATGCTGCCTTAGAGTCTAAAGCACCACTACAATAAGCTTACTTCAAATATTCTTTGCTTCAACACGAAACAGGTCAACACCTCACTGGCTTCGTGCGCAATCTCACGATCATTGTTTCCTGTGAATCGAGCTCATTTTTCGTGTGCTGTTACTGCAGAGAATAGACAACGAATGCCCAGTCACGTTTCTCAGCGCAGCTGTTTCCTTTTGCAACTGCGATCAAGTTTTGCCTTGTTGCCTTTAGCTGGGCCAAGACCGTAGAAATTTATCAAAGTAGACGTTTGCTTATACAAACTCCAATTATACCATTGGCCTTTCCAAGGCTTATAAATACACTATACCCAGGGTTATCATCGATCTAGAAACATAAATAAGGACGGCTGAGGAAAATTAGATTATATTACCTAAAAAGAAAAATATTGTTTCTGTCTGCACGATCAACGTCAGATGATATCTTTGCCTATTTATCTTCAGGAACCACTTGCTTCAGCAATGTTTTATACTCGACTTCCTTCTTGTAATGGTCACGGAAAATGTTTTTTTCGCTAACTTATTTCTTGAATCAATTAAATGTTAAACCTTCACTACAGAACCAGCTTTCCTAAGAATCCTAACCAGAGTAGACAGCTTACAGTGCTAACAATACCTGATAGTGCGTTGTGTCTCTGTGCTGCAAGATTATACTACTTTCATGACATCAAAAAAAGCTTTGATTACAAAATGTTTACGATGAGATAAAAATGATCTGTATGTCTATCAGATATTGCTTATTCAAAATTGGCATGCTACAGAAAATAAGGAAAAATAAGGACGCAAGTCTCAAATAAGGACATTTCTTAGAAATAAGGACAGTTACATTTTTAAGACGTAGTACTGCAAAAAAAGGACATATCTTAGAAATAAGAACGGTATGGTAGCGCTGACTATACATCATTTTGCATGGCAGATATCGGCAAGAACTTGGGCGTGCAAGGCTTCAATTTTGTGCGTTACGTGCATGGTTTGAAACGATTTTGCGTGGGAAACGACAAATCGCTTGCGCAAGGTTGCCACTTAGTTTTACGCTGCATAAATGCCATTAGGTCTAATTTGATTAAGAAGCATATTGCTAATGTATACCTTAATTTATCATTGAAACAAAGTGCTTCTCTATGCTACACAGTCATGTACTACCGTTAGAGTTTGGAGTACACAAAAGTGCTACTTTCCTCAGTTACAGATACTTAAGATCCTGCAGGTTTTTATTTGCTTTGTGCGATGTTTGTTATAGGCTACATACTGTAGTATCACTCAACAAGACATCAAATAATGTTTTGTCGCAGTATCTTGTCACTAGGTCAATATTAGCCTAAAGAAAAACAACAGACGTGGCGTTTAACGGTAAACTAGCGTTTGCTGCGCTAGCTAGGCCTAGGAGCAACAAGGGATGATCGAAGCCCTACTTTCCATGAATAATTCGCCCATACTTTCAAATACTGACAAAACAATTAACCAACTTATGAATTTTCGAGTTGTCAACAATTTTTTGCGTGTCCAGGCGGTCGGAACGTTGCTCGAAAAAACTGAGGACTTGCACCAATAAAGTCATGTCTATGTCGTCGCAAAACTCAACACAAATGAACCACTTGGACTCAACTTTTCTTTGTCGGGTGAAGATTCCAGAAGAACTAACTTATCTGCTTGATTTGAAACCTGGTGACAAACGCAACGAAATAACAACATGAGTAGCAAAAAGAACAGCATTTTTCGAAGAATAAAAGATCTGCATGGATCGGAAGTACTTGCATGTATACGTAAGTACTTAAAAGCAGGGGAATGCATGTCTAACCACAAGTGTCATTTAACCTTTCATCGTTGCCTCTTGTTATCAGAAAGTTGCATGTTATACGTGGTTAAAAAACATTGCCCTGAGGAAGCCCACTTGAATAGGTGGGCGAAACGTCGGCTAATAATAAACATCGCCAGAAATAACTTATCTGCTTGATTTGAAACCTGGTGGCAAACGCTACAAAATAACGACGAGTAGCAAAAAGAACGTCATTTATGTTCTTCCAAAAAGTCGTGCACGTTGAATTTCAAAATAATGCCACGTCTTCTCTTGATATTAAACGTTGTTTCGCCACACTTAGCTTTACGATAAGTTTACCGTTGGATTATATTTTTGTGGTAGGGTTGAACCAGTGATACTCTGAAAGAGAACCGCTTGAAAAGGGTTTTTACTTGAATCTACCAGAAAAGTAGTTTTCAATTCGTTGAAATTTTTATTAGTAAACTTATGGACTTCTCCAACAGCTCCATTATTTGGGAATATTTCAATGAATCGCATCGTAAATAAAGCCACTGACATGACCCTGAAGAAAATCCAACCCAACGTTTTCAATTTCTATGGCCACTACTTGTTTGTGGTATTTTTTAAATCAGATCAGTTGGATTGGTTAATACAATATGAGCAGCATTCACCAAAGCACTTTCATTGCAAAGAAATTGGAGACCAGTGATGGTGTTGCTCATGGGCGCAATTTTGTTGTAAAATGTGGGGGGACAGCTTGGTGCGAACCAATATACTACGGAACCTAAAGAGAAAAATGTGGGGAACATGGCATATTATATTCCCTCTGACCGAAAAAAGGGGGGACGCGTTTCCCGTGTCCCCTACGTAATTGCGCCCATGGTGTTGCTTACCTGGGTGTGTTCCACAACTACAAACCATCATAATTTTGACTGGATGTGCGGTAGACCGGAATTTCACCGCACCAACAGAAACACAATTTGATAATCAGCTTGCACGAAGCTAGCCGTTCGGTAACTGGCGTCAGTTTTGCTTTACCGCTTTCGCGTGAGGTCAGCAGCTCTAAGGCCAGGGCTTGTGTTTGAAACTACAGTACGCGTGCTTTCTCTTAATCTTACTTTCGTTATTCGTCGTTTCACTCTTTACCCATTGCTAGCAGTTTTCAGGACTGAGGATGCGTGAGATGTGAAATTGATTTCCGGTGTCAAGCGAAATTTTTGACTTGCGAAACTTCTGACTTCACGCCATGTGCGCATGCACAGAGAGATATTCTCCATATCAAATACGCTGAAAAAACTGATGATTAGGGCTTAGGGCTTGGTGTTTAGGTAAATGTGTCGGGTTAGAGTTTCTGTTGAGGTTAGAAAAAGAAAAATAGTTGAGGTCTAAGACTAAGTCCAAAATTTTTCAGTAGCTATATAGTTATTCCCGTACTGTAGCTTGTTGTGGGTGTCGGACATCTAACGAAAAGGTTTTCATTTACGCGGCACACATCAAAACAGTAATCGCCAAACTTTATTCCTTTGCTCTGAGAAGCAATTTAGCATACAAACAATAATAGGTCAGAAAATTCGCTTGACACCGGTTAAAACAATTTGCAGATTGACTCAACTGCGTCGCTTTTCGGAGACTTGTTGCTGGAACTTGGATTTGTTCAAGTCCGAAACATCGCAAAGTTATGAAAACAGAGCACGACAGGCGGATTTCTTGAGAGCTAAGAGCAAACCTAGAGTCTTCACATCCATGTATTACAAATGTTTTTTCACTTGAACTTGGTATTCACACCACATTTTGATTTTTAAAGTAATTTCTCTGTTGTCAACTACGCAGAAATACAACCAGCCGAAATGGTGTTAAAGTGGCGACGCTGCAGATTGCCTTAAAAGTGATGACTCTGCACATGGGCGTCGGAAGGATTTTTTCCAAGAGGGGGCTACTAGTGGATTTTTTCAAAATTTTTCCAGGGGGGGGCCAAAAGTGGTGAAATTTGGATTTTATCACTCGAAATTAAAAAAACAACCTTTTTTGCTGAAATTTTCAAAATACAGGGGGAGCCAAGCCCCCCCCTGCCACCCGCTTCCGACGCCCATGACTCTGCACATTGCACGAGATGAATCTTTCGGTTTGCTTTCGCAGGCAGCCCCAGTTTTTTTTTCAACCCAGCAGTGAAAAAATCCTGTGCTCAATATGATTGGACGCCAAATATTTCATAACCCATATGCACCAAAAACGAGATTTCTCTCACAAAATAAGATTGAAAATGTCGCTCTTTTTGACCACTGTGACAGGAAGCTGAGTTTAGCCCCAAATGCTTACGTGTAGCCTGTTTCGCCGTGACGCGCTAAGATCCACGCACCCAAACAATTGTACACGGCATTCATACACATGGATCCACCATTTCTGATGACGTAAAGTATAGAAGTCTTTTAATGTCGTTACGGAAACAAAGCGTTTGCATTTACCGCTCCACATGTTTTTCACTTGGTTGCACGTTGCACATACACGGTTGTTTGGAAGTTGGAAACGACAAGCAATGAACGTGATTAAAGCGTTCTAGGACAATTTCCAAAGCGACTGCTGCTACTTGGAGGTGAACTTCCGTATAGGACAGGGTCTCCAAACTATGACCCGCGGGTCAAATCCGGCCCGCCAAGCCCTTTCATCAGGCCCGCGAAGACATTTCACCTGGCCGCAGAGACATTTTGTAAATAATGGAAAAATAATATATTTACGAAAAATTTGTTTGATATGGTAGAACTTGACAATCACATCACATATGATGTCCGGCCCTCGAACTATTGTGTAATGGTTTATGTGGTCCACTGACAAAAAGTTTGGAGGCCCTTGGTAAAGAAGATTAACGCTAATTAAGATGAACAAAGCTAGATGCCGCATATGAAAACAAACTTGTCGATCCAATATGTCAATACTGCGGCCCCAGTATCACTTGCTACAGTAGCTTTCAAAAAAATATGTGTCTAATGATGTGACAACTTTCTGAAAATAGGCTTTGTTGTGCTGATCTTGTCAACAGTTCAAACGTTTTGCTCTTGATGATACTTTCGTCTCAATTTCAAAGAAAAGATGATCCAAATGTACTTACAAAGCAACTTTTGTACTTTATGAAATAATACATCCGGTTTATTTCAAATTGTTGTTCATTTAAGGTTTTTATTTCCATCCATTCGGTTTGTTGAGGTCTGGTTGGAAGTTGTCCAGGTGGAAATTTTCCGACACCTACAGCGTGGTGCAAAGCTCGCAAATCTGCCTCGAAAGGTCAAGCAAAAAGCGAAGCCTATTTGTGGCAAGCCATCTCGATCAATACCCTCTCTTTTCCGTTAGGTACTGCACCATAACATTCTGTTGACTTCGTTATGCAAATATACGCAAATGCCAGTTTTATGTATAGTTTCAGTCTTAAGTTTCTGGTAAGACTTCAATCTCATCCCCAGGATAAAATTTCCCTTTTTCTTAAAATATGTTGCACCACAACAGTCATTGAAAACGTTTTTACGAAACCTTTTGTGGCATTGTGCGGAACTCTTACGCGTGCCTGGAAAGTCAAACAAAAGGAGAAATTAACATCCATGTACCAAGTCATCTTCGGAGCCATTCGCTGTTTGTCAAAACTGCACTGCAACATTTCGTCATGCCAGTCTTCGCAAATCGGAGTTTCGTGATAGGATACCTGTAAGCTGAGGATGCCATACCTCCGGAATTCCCCGGACATGTCCGGAATTTCAATGTTAAAATTTGTGCCCGGAAATAATTTTAAAGAATAGTCTAATGGCCGGATTTTCGACAGTTAGTAAATGTTTAACTGAAAACAATTTGCATGTGCTCGTGCTTTGAAAATCAGAACTTCAACTTTTGCGGTTCATTGCTAGTTGTAAAAACATACTGGAAAATGTAATAGCGCTAGTTTGTTGCCGCGTAAAGTCACCGTTCAGACTGTCAGGAATTTTGTCTCTTCAGAAATAATAACCCTACTGTAAGCTTGCTCATGTGTTTGCTTTGCAAATGTTTTGTAGTTGATATTATAATTTCAGTTTCAGTCTGAAATTGTTTGTCGTGACTTCAGCTCACCTCCAAATGAAATTCACACTTTTTTGACAATATACAATTACAGAGCAGTTTTTAAAAGATTTTACTCCTTATTTTGGTTTAAAAATACACTTATTGCCCTTTCATGGCTTGAGGCACCGGAAAATTTTGCACAATTGCGTTGGCGGTCAACGGTGACCAACGTCAACAAACATTTTTATGAAAGGAGGGAATTTTTGAACAGAAACCACATTTGTCCGTAGATTATTGAGTCCATCGACAGCGAAGTCTTTACTGAAGTTGCCAACCTTTGAATCAACGCTTGTTTTGTTGTAAGGGTTCATCTTGTCTCGTTCGTGAGGAATCATAGTGTATCTGTTCAAACGAAATTAAAAAAAACAGTAAGTCGATAAAAACCAGCACCGAATTGGAAGAAAGCAGCATTGAAGTAACGTTTTTGCACTAACTTGCTTTGTTTCTTGAACAAAAAAAAACATGAAAAGTTAACTATCCTATTAAAGATCACCACAGCATGGTTTCATTCTACCGAACTCATGTGGTAAACTTTTGTTAGATTTAAAGCGAAAAAAAAAACAAAACAAGATTCGATCATACGACAAAAGATTCTGACGACCTCACAAGGCACAAAATTAACTGAAGCATCTGGTAAACATGTACGTCATGGCTGTCCAGTCAAGCGTAGTAAAATGTTTCAAAGCAGGTTTCGTCACAAACTGTAATTCAGGGGTGCACAACCCTTTTGCTATTACCGGCCGCATTTCCTTTATATCTATGAACCACGGCCGTCAGTGAGTTCAAGATATTTTTATTTTTTGAATTGCATCTGTCCCGCTTCTACACACTCAGCCTACCCTGCTTGCACGCATCTGTTTGGTTGTCTTTCTGCTGAGTATCCTCATGCAGTAGAAAAAGAGATTTTGTTATGAGTGCACGGTCCCTATAATTTATATTTCAAGTTTCATGTGCACGGCCGCACAAATTTTTATGGAAGACCGGATATGGGCGCACAGGCGCAGGTTGTCCACCTCTGTCCTAAAGTAAGGAAAAAAAGTGCCTGGTTTCTGGAGTAAGATTTCATACGTCACAAAAAGCTAGAGTCCCTCACCGAAATTTACGTCTTTAAAATTCGAGATGAATACGGTTATTGTTAAAGTGGCTCTACGGATGTTATTTTTAGGCTTTTGTGATCTATCACGTAGCCTTCATTGTTGTTTATTTTGAAATAAGGCAGATCTTAACAGGATCGGGGTGTTTCGATGGAACTTTATAGCTATTACGTGAAAGTAGCGCAGCTCACAGCATCTCGAAGTTTATAGCAATGCCAACCAAAATGCTACCCAAACCTGCATGTGACGAGAAAAGGGCGTATTACGCGAAAGCCTTTTTTCTTAATTCGCTGGTTCATGTCATCGTCCTCTCCTCCCCAACCCCAATAGGAATTCGAAAAACCGTTCATCTGAAAAAAAAAGTTTAAAGATTCCTTTACAATGTCAATTTCACTTAAAAATAACTTGTTTCAGAAAATTTTCAAATCAAGTTGCATGTTGTTAGTTAAAAAGTGCCTTGCAATTGAGTGCCCATAAGCAAGTAGCACCTGGCCTAAAGATGACAAACTTTTCAGCGGTAAAAAAAGATCTTCGCTGTTTTTAAGGTTTCATATATGACTGAACTGAATTACTCATAAAAAAATTATGGGCGAAAGAACTTCTTTTGTATACTGCTAACACGACCGTAGAAGCATGAGGCGAGTGAGTTTCAGCTCTTTACAGGCACCTGGCGCTTTATGGTCAATACAGCGTAAGGTCAATCACACTAACCATAACGTCGGGTCTGCTGGACCCGAAATCACAACCTTTCACCAACACTGCAAAATCGAAAAGAGCGGGGACGACCGCACGCGCACTTATTTACAAGTCACACAAAAAATTAAGCTACTGAAGCGTGGAAAGCGCTCCGACGCGTGCTGACGTAGGTTTCACGAGGTCACCGCATTTGACTCGGGTCTCTAGGACCTGCGATAGTAATCCAGGGTTAAAAATGCAATTTGGAACCACGTGCAGCATTGAATACAGATATTTTTACTTCTGGCATCCCTCACATGCTTGTAATGAAATGGCGTTGATTCTTGGTGGAGCTTGTTTTCAGCAAATTATGTAAATGAAGAAGTTTCTTGTTTTTTTATAATGAAGCAGAATTTTTCATGCACATTACATAATTCACTTAAAATACAAATCTTGAAAATTTCTGGTAAATTCCTTTCAAACCCAAGAAACACAAAACACAGTTGATTATGATTTTATTTCAATTGCATGAAGACCTATCTATCTTAAAAATCATTGTTTGAAAAAAAGTTTCTGCTTTCTGACAAAACGCATTTTGCGTGGTCAGTCAAACGTAAATATCAGCAGTTATTTAAACGTTCGTGCGACTCATTTCAGGCATTCATGTATTTGTGCATGAATAGAAGATGTAACAATGTTGAAAAGTCATTCTTAGTGACAATTATGCCAATGCGTAGAAACAAACGAATTGTCATATTGCCACTAATACACATAAAAGCGACGCAGTCGAGTCTATCAGCAAACTTTTTCAATAGGAAGCCAATTTCACGCAATTCTATGTCCAGTTAATCCCCTAATTGGATTTAATTAACTAACCACCGTTTTCGCCATAACTTGGGAACCACTAACCAGCGGCGTAGCGTAACGAGGCTAAGTACCGCCCGGGGCCGACCGTAAAAGTGACGCCCTGTCAACCCCTCAAATGTGCTTACAGACATTTTAAATGAAAGTTCATGTTTCGTGCTTATTTAAAGATATAAGAATTAATAAAGCACCTTCAAAATTGCAATCAAACACTAACAAACTGAAATGTGTCTTAGTTTTGATTGTCGATTATGATTCTTGCTTTTTCTGCTTGTCGCCACCTTTCTCATCATTAATTTTTCAATTTTTGCATTCTTTGCATAGGCATACACGAACCCCACATGTTTAGTCAAACTTCCCTCCCTATTGGTTTTTAAATCTCCGGTAAGCTCACCGCATGACATTTTAATAGTTTTGTCGTTTCAGGGGATCACACGGAAAAATTAAGGGATGTGACGACGGCATACCTACTTTACAAATGTAAACATTTATGTATGTTAAAATTTCGTGTAGTATCCCTCGGGTCTCTAGGACCGGCCGCATTTCCTTTATACAAAAGAAGTTCTTTACGCCCATAATTTTTTTTATGTCTTTAACTAAAAATAGCATGTATACTGCGTATAGCAGGATATATAATCAATCTGACAATATGATCTCAGTGATGTAAAGAAAGTTTCATTGTTCACTTCATGTTTCAGTTGTGGTATAATCCTCTTAGAATATGTAGCAGACTTCTAACGTTAACTCTGTGGGCATTTACGCTGAGCCCTCTATAGGTGCAGGGATCCATTTTGGAAAAATATTTTAAACAGGTTTGACAGAGGCTGTGGTTGAGAAGCACTTGTTTGCAGTCTTCATCGTGACCTGCGCAGTTGGTCTAGCTATTCTGTTGGACCTCTTCCAATTACACGTGCATAGTGTTATTCCTCGCCATTGTTCGTTACCAACAGAATCATCAACAGAAGGTCTTCAATCGGAGACTGCGTTTGTGCAGGGAGACTGACATTCTAAAATTTGACAAAAAAATCCACTGATTTATAGTGTGTCTAATTTCAATTTTTGGGGAATTGTAGCTTTTTGAGGGGGCTAAGCCCAACAAAGTCACCGTGGCGACGGGACTGGTTACACCAACAGACGTTTATTTCGAAAACTGTATTACCAAACCATGCCAGCTGTGACATATAGGCCTTTTGGATGCTCAACAGTGATTACAACGTCTTACGTTCGACGGTTATTGTGAAGAACAACTTCATTCAGTGCGACTATTGCCAAGCTACTGTGGCGTAGCCAGCCCAAAAATTTTGGGGGGCCAAAAGTTTGATTTTAGACGAATAACACTATTTTGTTTAGAAAAACGCTTCTCAAAGCACAAAATGACTATATTTTATAAGAATTTGGGGGGCATGGCTCCTTTGCCCCCTGGCTAAGACTATGCCAAGCTGTACAACCATTTCGACTAACGCTCTTTTTAATAAAAGCGTTAACCACAATCATATCTGAACATATCGTTTACTCTTTCGTTAGGTTTTCAGACTGAGGTTCTTGCCTCAAATTCATCAAAATGAGAGCAACACTTTTTTTAAGCTTTTCTTGTTGAAATACGTTTTTCTATGACTGCCAATGTTTAAAGTGCACCGTTGAACAAAGGCGACTTCACGAAAACCACGTTGCCTATCGGCTGGCTCTTATTCACTCTACTTGCAGTTGAAACGTACAATCTGAGCTCAAAGTTACCCACGAAAATGTACCAACTGCACTACCCCGCTTCAAGAACGTCATTTTCCGGCACCATTACGTCATGCAGAAAACAGCAGTTGTATTGAAACTGAGAAAAGTTATCTTTGCA
>JGI24158J21664_10004862_pt1 | contig 17401 bp, 12 predicted proteins | sample Ectturendosymbi3_FD_21664 | JGI IMG/M metagenome (IMG submission 21664)
GGCTGCCCGTGATCTGGCTCGGAATGCAGATGCCTCTCTTGGCATACCGCTAGCGTCGAACGCTGCTTGGCCAGTAGCTCCAAACAGACAACTTCTTGGTCTTTCTTCAGACCGCACTTCAGTGACTGATTTTTAGCATATAATTAAAAATATTAATAATAAAATTTTTCAAACCAGTAGACAAGCATCTCTGATTTAACAAATGACAAATACTTTTGTTCAAACACGCGAATGAACATAGCAAAAAAACTAACCTCTGAAAATAAAAACTTAACAATATGACATCGCCAACAACTTTAATATTTTTTTTCAGACTCTCGGATGGTTGCCAGCGGCTTTACATTCGTCTAAACGCCAGATTTTTCTACACTACAAAGCTAAGTTGCTTGATTATATAAATAAGCTTTGAAACTAACATCTTAATTAAAACGCAGAAAGTCATAAGAAGTTTTATCAACCGTAAGCTTCTATAAAAAAAAAAAATAAATGAATCCATCTGAATTCTGCAATATGCTGCATAAATTTGATAACAAAGAAAATGTACCGCCCGGACCGTCGAATAGTTCCAGGGAACAAAAAGATCAATCCATGCCTTCAATGTGGAGATGGCTCAGGCAACACGTCCCATTTATTCAGGATACGATAATTAAATTTGTCACCAACTGCACCCTAGTTAATTCTTCCAAATTTTGGGAAATCGACGGTGACACTTATGTCATTGAACATGACTATATCAATACGCTCATTGCAAAATTCACATTTTATCAAGCCATGTTCTTAAGTCCAACCCAAATTCCAGTAATACTGGTGCGAGCACCTTCCTCGGATGAGCAACTAAAACTAATGTTTCGGATCACCACGCTTATAGCGAAGTTTGAAGACTTATCCCCTTGCATCTTTCATATACAAATACATCCGGAAACAGCCCCGGCACCCCCAGATTGCACAATGGACGAACATAAAAATTTGTTGACATTGGTTCTGCTCAATGCACCTCTATTGCCTAAAAGTGTGATCATAAAAATTCGGGAACTACTTGTAAACATTGAAGCGATCAAAGCAAGAACTCCACAGACAGCGTCTTGCACAAATTAACAGGTAGAAAATACTTTTTTGTCATCATACTTTTATTCTTTTCAGATTTCAAACCAATACTTTGGTTACTTAATCGTTCATCTTTCATTTGCTGTAAAAGCCAATTAGAATTAAGATGGCAATGGAAACTAATGAAATCTCTTGTCAACCACCTACAAAAATAATGAAGATAGAGGTTCACCAACATCCTTCGCTATATGTAAAGTTACAATTTACGGGTCTATTCGATATTCAAACGGCTCAAAGTGTCATTCATTCAAAACCCTCTCAACAACGTGACAAGATACCACTGCGATTTCGTCAGATGGCTTTTAATTTAAGTTTTGTGGCAATAACCGAAGAGGAGTTTGTAGCAATTAACAAGTCCATACGTGAAATCTTGGACTGGGAACCACAACAAATCCCGTACCTACAGCTTTTTGTAAAAAATGCTTCAACACGCCGCGCGATATTAAATCGCTCGAGCATGTTGCTTGCTTCGTTCGCGGATTTACCACCTTGCTGCATTGAGATACGCATAGTGTCAAACAAACGAGACGAAGAATACGTGCAAAACCACCACGTAACCGAGTTACATCGCATACTTTGGAGCTTCATCGTTAATGAATTAAACCCAATCCCGCCCCATGCACAAATTTTCTTGTCTACGGAATTACGACTCATGACAAACCAAGACATATCGTCCACGCCAGCAACCCATTCTGATCAACAGACAAAAGCAAACCAAATTCCGCACAAACCTCAGGTAAAAAGTTATTCTTAAATCATGATAACAACTTTTCAACAATTAATCCTTCGATTTAACTTTTTCATTTGCAGATTAAAATGGCGACGTTGAAAGAGAAAACCGCAGTTTCTCATGAACAATACCTTCAAGCGCTAAAAACATGGGATAACGATAGCCAATCGGCGGATGAGTGCACAATTGCACTAAAACGCTTTAAGAAAGACCTAATAATGAACTTCCACCCCTACAAACAGATTACAAGACTTTTCGTTGAAGAACATGTTCAGTGGCAAATAGACACAGTCCAAAAACTTTTACAACGAGACGAAAATTCTCAAACTGTCAAAAATTTCATTCGAGTACAAAAACCAGAACCTTGTCAGGCTTGCAGTGGAAAAGTTCACATGCAGTGGGCATGTCCACAACTAAAGCAATTAGCCCAATTAAGACGTTATCAACTCAGCCGAAATACACGCAAAGATAATCAAACGGGAGATTATGCTTGTAGAAAACCATTTCAACTTTTGAAAGATACGTTAATTCCGCAACTGGTTTTTGATTTATATGAAAAAGAATTCATCCCTTTTCATTGCGAATAAGCTCGTCACAGAAATTGCACCAAGCCTACTCAACAGACATCATTTTTTGCAAAATCATTCTGACTAACTCGCATCGTTCGAAATCACAACATTTCATTTCCGACTTTAGCTTAAGCCGTGACAGAGTCATCACATGGTGCAGGCAAACACTTTGCTTGGCGTTTCCTGAGAAAAAAACTGAGAGCGCGCGCACAGCGCAAAAATGTGTTTACATTAACAAATTTGCATGAAAACAAAACTTACGCCAATGCTTGCCTTAAGCAATGCCAAAAGCGTTGATGCCTTATTGAAAACAGTGTTGCGACTTTCATGTTCAAATTGTTTCATATTTTTTACAGTTGAATATCGATCGCTTAGAAACTAAAAATGAACATAGTAAAAAGATTAAGATGCAGAGAAACTACTAATGTAAAGCAACAATTTCTGTATACTGCAACAATTCTGGATTCCTTGACGGGTCAACCAGACATTGTGGTCCCAATCAGAGAATTCATTCAACCAACAACGCTTTCTCGACTATTAAACGCAATGGAAAGTTTTTTTCGTTGCCATAACTTACCTCTTTCTTTTGGTTATACGCACTTAAAACTTTTTCATATCAAAAATGATAAGTTCGAAAATAACACGCGATATGTACTAATCTATGGTTATACCGGTGATATAAGTGAACTAGATTTCAATGATGCACACAAGAGTGACTTCATGACTGATGTGTCGTTACAAGTGGGAACGAAGTGCGCCTGAAGACGAGAAATTGATCAAACGAGCAAAAAGAAATCTCGAACATCATTTTCAACAACTGCCATGCATCCAGACTTTCAAGAAACCTGTCAAGAACTTCTGATTCGTCAACAAGTGCACTGGACTGAAGAACAGTGTTTTGAACAATATGCTGCATTTAATCAAGACTTTTTGCCAAGATAACCACAATTTTTTTGCGTAATCACCTGCAATGTTACACATTTGCGCGTCTTTTGTTTATGCTCTTTCATTATGCAGAATTCAACTGTGCAATATTTATTCAGCTAACAATGTCCTGTTTATTGTGCATGACCATTTGTGTGACAACATAGCTTTTGTGTTTCAGCAATAGCTCTGTTTAAAATTATTAACTAATAACTGCTGAAGAAACATGGCAAAGTTTGGCAAATTCAGTCCTTCCAGATCTTACCCTGACCTCAATATGGCCATGATGAGTTCACCAATCTTGACTAAACACCAAAGAGATCCTAGACTTTGTGATCCTTGGAATGTTCAAGAAAGAGAAACCTCAAGTCTTCCACCGTTTCCAGAAGAATATGCTCATCAAAATGCCATACAACCGGCTCCGTATCCACATTTTGTTGGAACGCCCGACACTGGAGAAGCAATGACGCCCATAGCAAAGTACACAACCTTACGTCCAGCTAAACTTTCATTCTCTCCACACCCTGCTTACGCAAAAGTCAAGTCCAACAACCAACGACCGGAACGTTCGTCTTATTGCCTGATGTTTCCAACCCATCAAGCAATACAAAGCAACTCACTCCAGATTGAAGACATCCAAACCATTTTTGCATCACCAATCCTTCAAGAACAACTGCACTACCTGCTCATGGACCATTCCTTGGATGACACCAAGATATTGGAATGTCTCAAGTATCTAGGCATACCAAAATGCCTATTCCTTCAGTACATAAACAGAGTTTATCCTCAGCACTTTTATACTATTCTCAGCAACCTCAACTGAGCTGAACAGAAAAGCTTTCATTAGCCGATTATTATTCAGATTCTAAACTATACTATATGCTATTTAATCATAAATACACCATTCTAGTATTAACATATATACACCGGTTGCGTTTGAACGCGTCTGTAACGTTCTTTCTTATTATTGCTTTCTTCTTTGTGAGCCAATACAAAGAGTAAAGAAACATATCTCGGTTTTTGTTGTGCTGAGCAAATAGGATAAACAACCTTGTTGTTCATAACGACGCCACTATATCTCATAAACTTTTTTACTTTTCAGATAAAGTCTAAAATAAATTTTAAAGTAACCAACAGCATTTTTCAAATATGAATACCTTTTTAATAAATGCTTTACTAACACTTAACTTAAATTCTGTCTTTCAAAACCCAAATATTTCGTTAAAAACAAGTGAAACCTTAACTGTCCTTGCAGCAACAAACCAAACGATCGTCTCGGTTCCTCTTCATGAACAAACAACTATAGTTACAAAACTGTCAGATTTGCCGGAACAACCATGCAATCAACAGACTTTTTTTAGACATTTACGTACAAGCAACCATTGGAATAAACAATTACATAGGCCGAATTTTTTATTAAAACCTTTTTTTCAGACACCAGAACAGCGATGCTTTGTAACTACTAGATTTCGCATTGATTTAACGGTCCAAAATTATTTATATCACCGACGCCAAAGCGATATTCCCAATTCAGTATTACAGTTTTATCATCCCATTTTAAACAGAAATGAATTCAAAATAGCAGGTTGGGAAAATCATCCACCGCGTGTCATTTCCAGTCTACACAATGCAGACGCAATTACCTTTACGTACCATATAATAAGTTCATTTTTTGAGAGACACGAAAGTCTCAAATTTCAGCTATTCTCAGCTCCCCTACCTCATCCCAAATTCATACAAAACCAGTACTGCCATGTGAAACGCAATATGCTACCTCGCATAGACCATATCCAATATGATACAAGAGTCACTCATTTAATAGACCAAGTCTATATCCACGAATGTAATCTTGACCGAATGGTTTCCATAAATAGATTGCCCCAAAATGTAATTCTCATAGGATTTTCAGGCGAAAACTTCATGCCGATAGTCCCCCTAAACGCAAAAAATGATAGGGTCTATTTTCAACGATACTCTTCAGAAACTTCAGTTCCATTAACAAACACGTCTTCGCCTTGGTTAATTTTAAAAGTGCAACTTGGATTAAAATTTCGAGCGGAACCAAACGATGTATTCATCTTACCTTGGAAACATTCACACATTTTAGATCATAAAAACCTCTTCACGCCCAAAGCTTTACGTCCCCAATATTCAGCATTAGTTTTTTCATACCCAGATGGCATCCAATTTAGCAACAGCCATATCGGCTCTCCGCACACGGTTAACTTCCCCATGACAGTACAAAAACAAAGTCCCAACAATATTAACTGGACAAGTTATTTACATAATCGTTGTGACGTTGCCGCGTTAAATAATATAATATTCCCTTATGGCTCCTTAGAAATTCTACTGCTAAAAACTACACATCCAAAAAACAATAGTGAAATTTGTCAAGTTTTACCTGACGTTACCAACCCGCGCAAGTCATACGCCGCACTACAATCAAAATTAACAGATCTAGCTGCACAAAGTATACCAATATTTTGGACCTGGACATTTCCCGCATTCCAAACAAAGAGAAGTTTTTCAACAGGCAATTACTATCAACAAAACCTGAACAAACTTTATATGGCATATGACAAATTCTCCAAAGAAACTTTTAAAACATTACAAAAATTACAACGATTTCGCATGGCCAAACATTTTGATCAATTTCGACTGGAGTTACTAAAACATACTCTACGTAATTCAGACGAAACCCTTGTAAAAAGTAAAATTTCAAAAGCCATAAACACGACGCTAGAACAAAAATTCGTACATGTACAAGTAGCAAAAACACTTGCCAATAGATCATGGCAAATCCATCTTATTAGACAAGCCATACTTCACAAAGCATACGTGACAATGCATATTCAAAAATTTGCAAAACTTTTAAGATTCAACAACCATTTCAAAATAAACGAAATATATCAACATCACCTTATAAGCAACAAAGTTCACTCTCGAAGTAGATTCAAAATAGTAAAACCCTCAACACCAGACCTAGATCCAATCCTTTCTATGATACCAATACTGCATCCATTTTTGAGAAAAATAATCAACCTGTTCAACCACGCCATTGAAACGAGCGTAAAATTAATTTCTAATTTTAGAAACTATTTTAGCACTTCACAATATGCAATTAATAATCCCTTGTTAACCCAGATTTCGTTACGCCAATTAAATGCAAAAACCTAACCGCGCAATTGAAGCAACAAAACAAATTAAATCTAATATTTAAAGAAATACTTTATTAACACACAGACTCAGTCACCATTCTGATTAAAAATAAACGTTCACCACCCTGTAATTAACGTTTAGTTAAACATTGACACATGTCACTGCGTATATTTTTCAAGTAATCTAAAGAAAATACATGCAACATTTTTCTAATATAATTTTCACAGATACTCACTCTAAAACCAACAACATGAAAACGTTACTATTGCTTTTCTTTTATTTAAAATTAACACATGGTTTACAGCGACAACATAGAAGCTGTTCTACAGATTTACAATCGGCATTTGCGTCATTAATCAAGAAACAACACCTAATCATTTCAGTGCCTGAAGAAGATCAAAAAATGCATGTACACCACCTCCCGACAATTTACAATCAGCCATGCCACCAACAAGCATTTTTTGAAAATTTAAAACATGAAACCTTCATCAATAAACAAAGACACAGTCCCACATTTTTACTAAAACCCTCCTACCAGTCACCAGAAGAACGATGTTTTAGTTTTTTTCAACAAAACCGTGACTTGCAAGGCCCCGCAATACTTTCGCAACAATACGCGTCTCCTCATTCAATCCTTCATTTCTTTTTAGATTATGGCACGCTAAACCAAGTTAAAAATATACCAAACGCAGACCACAGTACAAACACACAGTTAATTTTCCCGAGAGACGCTGACGTGTTCTTATACATTTTCTATACAGTAACCTCCTTCTACGAACGCCACACGTCTATACAATATTTTCTTAGAACCATACCCGCTGTGCCGGACTCTACACTGAGAATACAACCATGCTATGTGAAGCTAACAGATTTACCCAACATAACCCAAGTGCAATATAGAAACACCATTGATAACTTTGACGCAAATACCATTCCAGAGTGTGATCCTATGTCAATCACATCAATCAGTAAAACAGCTTTCCATACTTTTCATGTAAAATTTCCTGGAGGTAAACTAACTCCGATCGCTCCTCGCAATGCTAAAAATGATCGACTGTACTACAAACGAGAATCTACTCATGGACCTACACATTCAGTACCCTGGTTTGATTTAAAAATTGTAACAGGACCACCACGCCAAAAACCACAAAATTTAATACGCATACTACCTTCAGCAAACTCACATTTACTAGATCATAAATTCCTATTTGCGCCACCGGCACTCCGTCCACGTCACACCACGATAACATATCAAAACAACTTTGAATTCCTTTATAACGCCAATTTCACACGCCCCTCGACCTCCAACTCTTATCCTGCGCAAATAACCCCAAAACTGCAAAATAATCGCCGTTACAGCTACCTTCAACATAACCACTGTTCATTCACTGATCTTCACAAAAATTTGTACCCTTTCGGAGAACATGAGATAGAACTACTCAATATTCTACCACCCCCTAATCCCAGGGAATTTTGTAGAAATTTACCTGATCCTGACCAACCAGAAGCATCATATCAACAATTAGACGACAAACTCATCGATCTCACAATGACCAATAACACTTGGTTCTCATGGTCAGCAGAACTTGACAACTATTCGCATCCAAATGAAACTTCATCACTAGAGCAAAGCCCCTCCCTTGAACAAATTTTCAATTTATACAAAAATTTCACGCCAGCATACAACGAATATCAAACTAAATTACATCATGCGCAGATAAACAAGCAATTTGCCACCTTCAACTTAAATTATTACACACAGGAAAAATTATACAAACAAAACAAACATTTAAATATACAAACCACACAGGCTAATCAACAAATTGCAGCAAATGAGCTCTTCACTAGTCAGCAACTGATTAAACTTTATGCAAAAACCTATGGAAAATTCATTTCATACGTCAAAATCTCTTACAAAAAGCATTACTTATTTGGAAAACACGAAGATTTTTAAAGACCATCAGTAACGTCAGAGACTTCAAGAAAGACGTCATTTATGAACACAAGCTCGTACAGGATAAAATTTACTCCTGGAACCGTCTCCTCATTCTAGGAGGCAGAGACTACGAACATCGTTTCACCATCCCGGCTATAGATCCAGATCAAGATACATACTGGAACCCTGCTAAACTCGCAGCCTTATTTGGAGGCGCGATAGCCGCAGTAACAGCACTTGCCTACGGAGCTTACAACCTTTTTTTCGCAGGATCTAAAATACGATCAGATCAACCATTTTATGCACAATTATCTTTACATACTATTAATAATCAAACGCTTCCGTTACCTTAACCTAACAATAACGCTTTGTTTTCAGAAACAACTACTTTGTGTCTTCATTACCTATTATTATGTTTGCCACGACACAAGGCTTCATACTTGCTTCATTACTGTCACAAATTTATGCACGAGAATTTTCAACAAACTTATATCAGCTTGATAAAAGAATTCGTTTCTCTACACCAAATTTACAACACGCAACTACAAACCGCTTCCAGGATGTCACACTACATTTTCAACCCCTCAATACATTAGCTTGTGATACCCAGCGTTTTCAGGAACAAACAAAAAACAAATGGCACAAATATACGTCACTTATAACAGACAATACACCAGGCAAAAGACCACAATTCAACCCCGAACACCATTCACATTATTTTCAAAAAATCTCATGGTCACCCGACACATGGACGACGATCACTCATCATCACGAAGCTCGCAAATACCATTTTGAAATGATTTACCTACAACTGGTACAAAAGCCACTCTACATAATTTACACAGAAAACGCCTTTGAAGAACCACACGATTTGCACTATTTCAATTCAGGCGATACCATCGCGTTAATTTCAAGAATAATCGCTTATTTCTATGAGCATTTCACTTCCGTAAAATTTAAACTCTTTGCCCGAACCAGAAAATCCGACAACGAATTCAGAGGAAATTGCTATTTTTCAGCAAAAAAATTTCCCCTCATAACACAAGTGCTCCAAACACCGGTCACTACACAACACATAATCAACACGCCATGCGACGAAGCAAAACTAATTAGAACGTTCACAATTGACTCCACACATTACATGGTAACATTTCCAAAAAATAAAATCACTAACGAAGTCCCAGAAGTACGAAATGTTCATCAATACATTGAACAAATAGGACACAACTATGCATTGGGTTTTCAGTGGTCAAACCCCACGGATACAGGTTACAATCTTGAAATTGAAATAGGAGAAAAACTCAGTTACATACCACGTACATGGTGGATTCACGAACAATCAGACAGCCTCCTTGGCTTTCACAAAAATTTTTTCTTACCAACTTATTTTCAAACACTTCAAACCACTTACTCTTATGCACGAAACTCAAGACATTACTTTGCAGAAGGTTTTTATGTAAAAAAACCAGGTGTAACCTACTTCAGACAAAATGTCCGCGAACATACACCCGTTATAACCTCATGGCCTATACCAACAGAGCAGATCAACATAAAACATCCACCGATTGTGTATTTTAAACCACACTTAGGAAACTTAGAAACGTTACTCCCAAAAGTTCTTACAATTATTGAGAGATCACCACACATCGCACAGATCTCAAAATGCCAAAATTATACAGCAACTTTCCATACTCTACAACAAGATCGTTCTAATTATCACCAAACAATTTCAGATCAAGAGAAACAGTTACTTCCCAGCATATACTCATATGAACAGCCACCTCATGCTCAAAGTGACCAACGAACTAATAACATAGCACAGGCCAATTTACAACGCCGCGTCGACGATAAAGCTCAACTCTTCACCCTGATTTGGAAAAATGTGCACCCTCACATCCTAAACCTGGAAAACAATTTACTAACATACTCTTTCGAACGCAATGAAAAAATCAGGCTGGAAGCAGAAAAACGCCTTTACATGACGTTCACTTACCAAAGAAAATGGGTAGATGCACGCATCTCTGATGCTCGCTCAAATAAACAACGTGCTTACGCACAACTTTTACACGAAAGCAATTATTTAAGTGCAATCATACCTGCCATACACCAACGATTCCGTGAAATGTACGCGATGACCTTGCAACATAAAGCGATTCGTCTATTACGTCATTCAAGACACCTGCAGCCTTACGTTTTATATCAGCACATCATTAAAAGTAATTTCGTCAAAAGTTACCCACTCAAATTTGACGCCGAACGAGCGACTCCTCAGCGACTTCAAATTTCTTTCCCAACCCCCAACATACAAATCATAAACCACAGCTCCCCGACTCCAATCACGCCGATACTTAGGCAAACCTTACCCGAACTTATTAACCCTCACACCCAAAAATCGCCCTTAAGCCAGCAAACAACTAAATAAAACAGACATACATCCCAGGTTTACAATCAGACATACATGATTCTACCATGGCAATGGTCCACTATGTCCTACTCACGTCAGGACTCGTTCAAAACACAATCCACCATCTCATTCATTAAACGCCAATTTTATAACTTATTGCATCTTCTACATAACAAATACATCGCCACTAGACGCTTTCTAGCAAACTTTCTTCACAAACGCACCAATTGCGACACCTAACGGCGATCCCAAGTGATAATGCTTCGCAACGCTTATTCTTTTGTACAGACAACTATACCACCTTACTAGTGTATAAACCTATAGGATGCACATCTCTACACATCTGGTACACTTCATGCTGATCCTACATACATCCGCCAGCCAGCGAAAATATGCCTCAGACCTACCGTCACTGATAAAAACACTCAGTAAAACTGGGCTCACCGCACATAACATTTCAGAAAAATTACATTACAATCACATCGAAAAATTACCACCACTTGCTTACATTCCATCTGATTTACGAAACTTCCATCACCAACTGACTCACTCTTGGTTCCCTTACTCAAGAAATAAGGCAAATCCAACTGCATACCCACCTACGAATGTTAATCCGTCTTGCAACAGTTTTACATATAACACTTTTCATTGGTCTCCCTTGCAGTGGACTTCAATTACTGACAGCTCTTTCCCAAACATAGATTTCCAAATGTTACATTTCAAACTGCCGTCACAAACTTCAGTTACTATAGCACGAGCAGATTCACCTAGGAACACGATTACCATACCCCATGACTCGCTACATGAAACATTTTTATTCATGTCAAAAATTCTATCTTATTTTTACGAAAAATATACACACATGACATTCAAACTCTTTACTTATACAGACCCGGAACTCCCGACAAATGTTATAAATTGCACAATAGGCTTATATGATTTACTGTCAATACAAGAAGTAATAAAACCCCAAGGCGAAACTCGTGTACTTTATACAACGCCTTGCATTCTAGAAAAAATTATCAGAATACAGAAATTAACCTGGACCGAATATGCAGTGCACTTCTCGACCTCAAGGATACGCAACACCATACAACAGCCCTTACGATATTTCAATTCAACCACACGTGAGCAGACACTCACCTTTCAATGGCCATATATAAACCAAACCACCTTCAAACTAATTATACGAGTTTCACAACAACGTAAAAGTCTGCCCAAAATCTGGTGGATCTTACCATATACGAAAAGTCTCCTAACGCTCCACAAAAATCTTTTCGCGCCACCGTCGATAAAAACACGAACTACAACTTATTCATACACATTTCAAAATAAACACCACTATGTTAGGGGAGGATGCATTGCTCAATGCAAACACAAGAAACTACATCAAAAGGTCCGACAACAAATACTGCCTACCACCTCATGGCCACTACCAACAAAAAACATACAGGGATTAACTCCCACACGATTTTATTGTTTACCACAATGCGGTACGATTGAAAATCACATGAAATTATTTCACAAACACGTACCGTCCTGGTGGCCACCCTCTGTTAGTGACAAATGCACTTTACATATTTTCAACTTCACCAAACTATCTGAACGACAGAGAATACATTTTTCAAATCTTCAACATCTTAATCCATCCTTAAACAACACGATTTATACATACGAAACCAATATGCCTATAGAATTCTCAGGACCACTGCAGACATTTCAATATGAGCTATCACACCTCCACAAACGAATGCAACAAGCGACTAGCAAGTTCACACAATTATGGCAACAAACATATCCCCAATATAAAAAGTTAGAGACAATAATCACTGAAAGTCTTTTACTGCATGATGACAGTTTAATTCATCAATCAGAACTTCTATACTATACCAACAATGAACGCGAACTTAATCGAAACACACTAAAAATGTCTACCGCCGCGTATTTAGCAAATTACAATATAGATGAATTCAAAGACAATTACTACCAACTAAACGAAGAGTTCAAACAATTGCAAGAATACGCAGAACAGATTTACTCTTTTAAGTACATGACCATCGTTCTGCAAGCAATACAAAATAAAACCGATTTGCAACCCAACGTTATCTATTCACATAAATTCTACAAGGGGTTTCTTCAAAGTAAACCAATAATGAGAATTCTAACGTCACAACTACGAACTTCTCTCGCTGTCCCGACGAGAAATAATCAAAAAGAACGAATAGATATACAACAAACTTCAAATAGCTATAAAAGGTCAACAGTTCGCAATTCACCGAACCTCAAATCCACTCTAATTGCATCCAAAATCGCTCTCTTCAGTACTGAATTAAAACCAATTCTAACAACTCCAAATGGGATTTCTACAGTGCAAATAATAAACACATATCCATATACATCTCTACCCTACCAGACATTAAAAACTTTACTCAATAAAATAGTGAAATCCTTCATGTATTTTGTTAACCATTCGCATTTTTTATACAATTCTGTACATATAACTATGTCCCCACATCTCCGACATGTTTTTGAAGTACTAACCGCAGTATGCAAATGAACAAAATAGCATTAATCTTGTTCGTATTACGATGCTTATATTTTTTCCGTTTCAGACACACTTGTCTCCACTTCCATAACTAAACACAAATATAGCTTTTAGACAAGTAACGATTACCATTAGAAAAACATGACTGAAAAGACATCTGAAAAGAAACTGCTAAAACGCATTTTCAAAAGCAAAGAACATGATGACCCGGCCACAGCACATGACATTGAAAAGATCGTCATCGAACAAAACCAATCGGCAAAACAAATAAAGAAATTAGCCGATGACATTCAACAAAATCAACACAAAGCAGCTGTAGGCACTAACAATCTAGTCTCACACATCAAACACTTCAAACATACAGAAAAGAAACGTCAAAAGTTGACTAACCAATATATAAAGCAACAACGCGAAGATCCCACTTTATCGCCTCTAAAAATAGTACAAACGGTGAATCAAGAACTAGATCCTCTACCCCCCTATACAGAAACACCCAGTGCACCTTCTGCTAACTTATACCCTGAATTACAAGCAAACCACACAGAAATACAAACCATCGATCCGTTCGCCCCATCCACCTTATGTAAAACTCTGCAAAGTCTGGCCATACCAGATTTTTCACTAGATGAACCATTACCACGAAATGAATTAGCCCTTCAAAACGAAGTGACCACACAAACACAACTTCTTAATTATTACAATAAGCTAAGCACGCCCCTTCCAGATAATATCGCGAACCTCCTTGAAAAAATCCAGCTACTCAACCAACTCCAAGACAGGTTATCTACTTTTTATTCTGACGAAAATACACTCAAACCACCTTACAAAAACTTAGCAAAAATTACACTTTCTTCCGCGTCACAATCTCATACCACGTCAAGAGCACCCAGCCCATTCACACCACGCAACTACACTCCCTTATACACATCAAAACTAACGACACACAGCACTGCAGGATCACAAAAATCACCAGAAACAACCCCTTTTCAACAATACGCTAACACACCACTAAATCTTATCATTAACGCTTTAAATGAACTGCAAATAAATACGCACGATCCACATATCCGTTGGGAGTTTCAACTCAACAAACTTCAGGATGATCTCATTTTAAACTATGTCCAGCAACCAAAGACGACGTCACTTTCTCGAACAGAAACTTTACAGAAGTTCACACATTTAAATCAGCTTCTCCAGGACATACAGAGACAATTTAATGAAAACCCCTTAGGACAAAATGCGACAAGCGCTGAAGATCCACAAAATAGTCGACAATACCTACATCTATTCGTTACTCCTGAACAAGACACTCCAGAAAAACAACTCTTGAGCTTAAAACACCAAGTGGACACTACAAACACAATTCTGCAAAAGCTCAAACCAGACACTGATCATATATTTATAAAGCATTATCAAACCAAACTTGTCCATCTCGATAATCTATGCACCTCAATTCAAACAAAAAATCCAACACAAAGTGCAGGCTTCAGCTCGCCTACACATCCAGATAAAGGACCACTACACACCCCTCCAAACCAGCCACAACCGAGTCTTCACATTCCAAATGGCTTGCAAACACCCCGACCCAAACCCGCACCAATATTTTATCCAGAAGTAAATCAAACACGTTTTATACCAAAGATGCTATTAAATCCCCTCGAACTTGGAGATGAAATACAATGGGCAAGACTAACGCAAGCCACCCTAGAAGAATTTCCATACATCGACTCAAAATTAAAATTAAAAGCACTAACGCAACACCTCATGAAACACCCAGCAGCCAAGCTGCTGCAGCACAGCTCCTACAAGCCATCCAAGACCCCCTTCACGACCCATTAAATGGCTTTTTCACCTGGCTGTTTCAATCTTATTCTTTATCCAGACAGGAACAAAACACTAATCTCAGAAAGGCGATAGAAGAACAAAAATTTGACTGGTCTAATAATCCGGCGATTGACTTACAAAACGCAATAGCGCAGGTCCATATGAGCCTAAATTAAATAAATAAAAACGAAATTTTTCGTGAAACACTACAAGATGCTTTAAAGTACAAGCTTCAACCTTACTACCATCTAGTAGCTAACACACCGATCCCAGATTTGCCAGAAAAACTTCGCTTCATCTGGAAGAAAATCGCAGTGCCGACGACAAATACAAAGGACCTTAACCCCCCTAGCGAACCGATCATACTAAACACAGTTACTCAACCGACACCACCTAAAGAAATAAATGAACCCTCACAGAGCACAACACCTTCACAACCTCCACAAAACAACATGCGCGAATCGCTCATGCACGAAATAAAAGCAATACACAAACAAATAGGCAGAATACACCAATTACAATCCACCCAAGATCAGCAGCGACCAAAGAAAAAGCCAGAAACACGAGCATGCTTCCGATGTGGAAAAATTGGTCACGTCGCCAAATTTTGCAGATCAAAACCACAACAACCCCCATCAAATCGACAAAACCAATTTCCACGGCGAGAAAACACTCAGCGACAACAATTTAGGCCACGATCTAATCAATGGCGCGGTTCTTTCCAACCAAGACAAAATAGCAATTACTCAAACAGAAACAGAGAACTCAGATCTAACGACAACCGACCACGACGCAATTATAACAACTATGATCGACAACAAACTTACAACAGCAATTACAATCAACAACGATTCAATCGCCAACCAAATAACAGATTTAACTCTAACCCGCGCAATCCGAACAATCGAAACCAATCTCCTCCGCACAATTCTACACGCCCCGGATCATATGACCGACAAGCCAACAAAGAACGAGACGCCAAAAACTACAATTATAGCCGACCTGCGCAACATGCAGAAGAAAACTTCGAACCAAACCTTTCTGCACCCAGCGCTGGAACACTGAAGTTAAAAGACCACCCTTTCCATACGATAAAGCAATGGCAGAACGAGTATTTGCCATGCACTTCGACATAACCCCAGACTCCACGACGGACTCCTTACCTGAACAACATTTTTTAGAAATGACCCAACCGCCGTCATCCCCACCTACATAATTAACACCGAAATAAAACTAGACAACGACCCACAGGGATTCATCTTTTTAAAAGATCTACACCAGCCACGCTCGTTTCTATTAGACTCAGGCGCCAATTGCAATCTAATTTCACTACAATATCTCACGAACAATGAAAAACAAACGATTGACAAAAAATCGGTTATAAAAATAACAGGCTTCAACAAACAAAGTCCGACTACATTTTCACTCGGGGAAGTAAAAATCCACACAAAAAAAAAAGTTCTCCAAAATTCCAATTCCACGTGATGCCCACGCATACGTTAAATTACAACATCATAGGTATTCACGACATACGCAAACATTTTCTATCTAATCTCCTTGAATGCAGTAACAAAGAACACTCCACATCAATCTTGCAAACAGGAACTACCCCTCCTCGTTCACTCACACCTCCGACTCCGATGCGCTGTTGTACAGCGCAAATACAGAAAATAGGAAAAAAAACAGTTCAGCTCGCAACAGCTACAAACCACAATCTAACCTATGAACAGGCGTCGCAGCTATACGCTGAAATACCAACCCCCGCAATTAAAAAACAACAGCCCCCGAAACCACTAATAAACCAAGAATGGTTTAAGGCACTTTGGACTTTATTTCCGCGACTTGCCATGGAACATGAGAATCTCAGTGAACCAAGTAGACTACCTCACAAATTTTTCATAAAATTAAAACCAGACGCTAAACCGTTCATTAGCGCCACCTATCAAATGGATAAAAAACGAACAGACGAAATGTTAAAATTTCTGAAAAAGGCACTCGAAGATAACCTAATAATTTCAGTACCTTGTGAATATATCAGTGCTTCTTTTATGATTCCGAAAGCACATCCCACTAAGCCATACAGGTGCATCATAGACTATAGAACACTAAACAAAGACACTGAAAGATTCGACTCAACATTACCCCGCATTGACGCCCTGAGAAACTTTGCAGCAAACGGACACATATATAGCAAATTAGACATAAG
>JGI24158J21664_10004865_pt1 | contig 17397 bp, 10 predicted proteins | sample Ectturendosymbi3_FD_21664 | JGI IMG/M metagenome (IMG submission 21664)
GGAGAGGTTGCAACACTAGGTTGCCGATTAGTTTATTTCAAATTGCTAAAGGCGATACGTAAGAACAAGCAAAAAATTGTTCTCCAATATGGTCAAATTAATAAGTCGGCAGTTTCGATTCAACCTGTATTTCCTCAGGTTGTTAAAGAAAATTGGAAGAGTGGAGATAAATGCTTTGTCAGGCTAACTTGGGATTTCGTAAATTAAATATGGACTCGCATACTTGTTTATCTGTAAGTGCACTGCAACACTTTGCAAGATTGTTTTAGCAGAATGTTCAAAAATCTTAATCGCACGCTTGTCTTACCTTTTAAAACCTTTTGAAAGCAGTTGTGCAAATGTATGGCACTTTCAAGAAAACAGCAACCCCGTTCGTGGCAAAGAGCTTCCGATATAGGACCGTCACTGCAAGCTCTGTTCGTGTTGCATAATCCTGCAAACGGTTCAGTTAATATTAAATCGGTCATTGAAAACTCGTTGTTTAACATGTTTCTACCAACGCTAACTTAAAGGTCGCTTACCTGGTTTGTGGTTTTCTGCGGCTTCGGCTAAACAAAAAATCAATAGGACGTGCAGTCCGAAGCTCAGCATGGTGTAAATATATTACGTTTTTGATTAACTGTTTTACACCTACCAAGCCAGCTTGCTTTCGTCGAACACCGCTGTTGGCAACTGCTATCGAGAACAACTAAACTGTCTTGACCACTTGTCGCGTACATCATAAATGTGCGACTGCAAACGATCAGCTGACCTTTATAACTGTAAGACACGATTTTGGTGGTTTCTTGTCACGTTTAAGCCCAATACGTCTTCGTTATGTGCTGTGAAAGGATGTGACGTAGTAAGATTGATTGCATCTGTTGTACATATAAAGGAAAAAGAATTATTTTTGCTAGCAGCGTGGTCCAACTAGGTTTGACCTACAGGACCATTTTGCAAAAACATGAAAACGTGCGGGCCACTTCTAACGAAATGATGTGTAAAACAACAGATTCACAGACTATAAAATTGAAAAAGAAAGACAGCGAGTGCGTCATAGAAATTGTTTCACAACAGCAAATAGCAAGTTATTACCATTCTCTATCAGTGGGATGCCTGTGGTCGAGGTGTCTCTGACGCTATCGTTCCTTCATTAAGTCCAATATGTTAGTTGTAGCAAGTCCGAGACTATCGCCCAGTGTTTGGTATGCAATTCGATTTCTGTTTTTAGATTTGACTTGCTTCATGGCAGAAACTGTGCTCCAAACGTCGAGTGCATTTTTGTGCGAAAGCGGTCAGTTTGGGAAGCCTACCTTTGCTGACTAATTTTCAAAATCTCTTTACTACAGTCTAGTCCAGTGATTCTTAACCCTTTTTACATATCTTATCCTCTTTTATCAAACAAGATTACCAGATTTACCCCCAATGCACTCAGTGTGCTCATTTAATAAAAAATTGAATATTAACAAACACTTACAGTTTAGAAGCATTTACATGTACTGCAATTTCTTGTTCAGTAAATTTACCCCTTGGAAGATGAAATTCACCCCTGGTCTAGTCTAACGCTGTTGATGTTGTATATTTTTATTAAAAGATGATAAGCTTGTTCTAACTAAAATTAGCTACTGTAATATACACACAACAAACAATACTGAGAATGCTCGAGGGACTTAAAAATTCTATCCGCAGGCCACATGTGACCCGCGGGCCTGTATTTGGACCATAATGTGCTAGATTATCGGATTACATTTTTTTCTGAGCTCAAACGCAGCACTTTTTTTTCTCTTCGCTTCAGTTTCAACCAACTCGATTGCGCTTTCTCTTTCAGCACTTGGCATTTCAGCGATTGGCCTTTGTCACACGTTACTCAGCTGGCGCACGGAAGCAAGTCTTCGCTCTTGGTCAGAACGGTATTGGAACTTCTGCGATTAAATGGAATACTGTTGCCGATCAGTGCTTGTTCCAAATAGCTGACTTAACTGAAAAGCTGGGGTACTACCAACGTCATTGTAGCTGTAAGTTACTATTGTCGGCAATTTTCTTGTGGTTGAATTGCTTTTTTATGACGCGTTGTTTGCTCTTAACCACATTTAAATCACACGCTAATTGTCAGCTTGCCAAGTCTGTAGACTGGATTGAACAAGAGAAGGCAATTATAATCGGAAGATGTGAGTCGGTACATGGTGATATAGTAAAAAGAATTTTCGACATNGAAGAATAACTGTAAAAAATATGCCTTACGTATCAAAATTTTGTGCAAATGNGTACAAATACACGCAAAAACATACTGATAGATAGGGATGGGTAATTCAGACTAATTTACACTCCAGAATTATTCCGGAATATCTAAATGGAACTCAATATGTCAAATCCTATTTTATATTGCTTTGGTCTCCAGTAGTGCAGCAAAACCGGCATGAAGAAATCATTTTCACGTCCACTTTTCCTCTGAGGAGGGCCACTGGGTCAGCAGCCCTATGAGGACTCGAAATACCTCAGTGGGCTTGCGGCAGATAAAAGGGACCAAAATCATCGTCCACCCTGTCCCATAAAGAAATGTGATAGCGCAATGCACAGCGTTATCATCGATCTAGAACCAAAAATAAGGACGTCTGAGGAAAATTTGATTTTATTACATAAAAAGAAAACAACTGTTTCTGTTTGCACCACTGACGTCAAATCATATGTTTGCCTATTTATCTCCAAGAACCATTTGCTCCAGCAATGTCTTATTCTCGACTACCTTCTTGGAATCGTCACGAAAAAATTTTTTTCCTCGTGCTTATTTCTTGAATCAGTGAAATGCTAAACCTTCGTTAAGAAACCAGCTTTCTTAAGCATCCTAACCAGGGTAGACAGCTTACATGGCTAACTGATAGTGCTTTACGTCTCTGTGCTGCAAGATTATACGACTTTTATGACGTCACAAAACCTTGATTACAAAATGTTTACGATGAAATAGAAATGGTCTGTGTGTCTATCAGATACTGCTCACTTAAAATTGTTATGCTGCAGAAAATAAGAAAAAATAAGGACGCAAGTCACAAATAAGGACATTTATTAGAAATAAGGACAGTAATGTTTCTAAGACGTAGCACAGTACAGCAAAATAAGGATAAATCTCAGAAATAAGGACGGTATGGTAGCCCTGGCAATACATCGAGCCTCTCCTTTTCAGGTGTGGTGATTGCCGCATGACTGCGCTTATACAGTAGCAGACTCAGCGCAAGGCTTCTACATAAACGTACCCGTAGCAACGCCTTTCCGTGGTATCCCTTGATATCGCAAAAGTTACTGTGTAAATGGCGCAACCGGTCTGACCATCGGTATAGTTAGGACAGCTACTACCATGAATGCGTAAAATTAAGTAATGTTATTATTCACTGCAATCAAAACACAAGTTTATTGCAATGCAATACATTTTGGCTTTCTAAACGTCCGCCCATTAAACGAGATCCGAAGTTAGTATCAGTTCAACTCACTCTAACGTTGGTGGTTGGCAAGTTATGGGCTAAAAACAACAAACTAATTAAGTAATCCCCTCCCCAGGAGATTTTCAGATCACCTGACCTGCAACATGAACGCGAAAGGCCAGGCATGGAAAGAAAATATATGAATAGTGACAAGGCCCAATGAAAAGAGCCCGAGTTTACATCAATGAAGTAGGTGGTGGCACAAATGTACAAAGCAAGCTTTCTCGCGTTCTGCAATATAGAATAGATCAGGGGTGGGCAATTAATTTGGCTCGGGGGCCACTTTGAGAAGGCCGTGTATAGAGGAGGGCCATACCCTCCAACGTAAATGGAAGCAAGTCACGGTTCAAGTTAGGCTCAGCACTAACGTTTACTGTGATAATTTCGAGGATATTTCATATTTGAAGATTTTCCTGAATGCCTCTGCGGGCCACTGAAAACGTTGAGGCGGGCCCCGTGTGGCCTGGAATAGATCATAATCGAAGACTCGGGCGAATCCCGAGTACCGGAGTCGCCACTGGTGGAGATACATTGAGATTCTCAGCAGCTTAACTTTCACTTGTGTAAACAAGTGTACGCTACTAAAACGCACGAAATAATTAAAAAATGTCTCGGCGGTTGACGGCATTTTACGCAGTTCTTGTTTGAAGTAAACCGTAAGGCAACCAGAAGTCAAAAATTTTCTGCCTTGTTTAAAGTTTAGGAAATGTCCACAAACCAATTTCACGCTGATACCACGAGGGATTCCAAAGTTATTAGGTCAAAAACAAGTCGAAACTTATGATCAGGTCAAAATTTATAGTTAGGTCAAAATTTTCTTGCAGCACAATTTTTTCTCTATCGATATTTCATTAAAGTTACAACAACAGATATAGATATGCTTTTGCAAGTTTAGTCACAGTTCTGATATAATAGTGGATTTTTTGCGACTTCTGATTTAGTAATGTTGTTTTGCCCACCACTGGACGATTGAATAGCCTAGGCGTGGTAGTACTTGGTCGAGGGTTCCCAACCTGGGGCACATTTGCGTACCTGAAGGAGTACATGTAAGGTTAGCAACAGAAAAGAAAATATATTTTACACGTTATGTATTTCCAAATATATGTACATACATCAGCCACAACAAATTAACTCTGAGACATAAAATCGGGGTCTACCTTCATATTTAAAAAAATCTGGAAGTTGTACTAAAAATTCAGTGTTTTTTTGGTATTTTACTCAGCCTTTTTGTCATAAGAAATTTTAGGGAGACATGCTCAAGGGGTATATGGTCAAAGAAAGATTGGGAACCCCTGTACTAGATTTTGATTGAAGTATAACATTGTGGAAGCGTCTCAGTGACTTCATTATATTTATTGACACTGGATATTCTCTTGTGCGTTTGGATTGATTTCGTCTACGGCTTGTTACCTCTAGTTTCGTTGAATCTTTCACACTTAACCTATCGGTTTGATTACTAATTTATGCTTTGTACTCCGCATTTCAATTGCAAATGCAGGAAATTGGTAGGTCAAAATTTGTATATTATGAAGTCAAAATCTTCAGTTTTTAGGTCAAAAATTGGTTGCCCTAGTTATCAGTGATTCCCCCTACTGCAGTGTACAGCAAACCACTGAATGTCAGCCTGTTTCTAAAGCATTTCTTGTTGGGGTTTCAGGGTTTTTAGGTGTTTTAGGGACCCGAACTAGAATGGAAAATCGAGTGCCTAGAATCAGAGAAAATTATCATCTGTTCCCTAGAACCAGAGAAAGTCGGGCCCCTAGAATCAGCGAAATCGGGTCCTTACATGTCTATACCGGGTACCAAACATTTTCCTTAAAAAAAACTGTTTTTTTAAATTCATTTCTCTCATTGTAAATGCTCTCTAATTTTTGTGCAGTACTTTTAGATTACAAAACAAACTGTAATAGCAAGCGGATATGCATACAAAATCCAGGTTAGTTGCTGCAAATTGACTGGTTCTGCCGTATTACCACTAATGAACAAAAACTAGATCTATTTGAATAAGATTTCAGGACTGACGATGCGTGGTTGCACGTGAAATGGATTTTCCCTTTAAAAATTTGCAGATAGATTCCTTGCTTATCGCACATGTGGAGAGCAGTTACTTGGATACAGGCACATGAAAGCTTGAATCATCGCAAAAAGATGAAAGCAGAGCCCAATGGGCTGATTCCTCGAAAGCTTACAGCAAACTTAGGGCTTTCAATTGCCATTTCAGTTAGTGAGTGTTCGATTCTGATGTTCAAAATATTTCAATATTCCTTTTATATTTTCTTAACAAGAAACATGATCTTCTTTTATTTTTAATTCTTGCAAGCAAATTTGGAGGTGAAAAGGGCGGCAATTTTTCGGTTGGCCCCGAGCGACACTCAGCCTCGCTACGCCACTGCTCCCATAGCTACCGGACTGTATGCAGTGATACGGGCAACTGGTTCAAATTACATTGTGCTTTGTTCTATTTTTCTGCAGATACCACTGAAAACGCTCGACAAGCGTCCAGACAGTCATCGTCACCAGCAGAGGCTCGATCTGGTAAAATAATCTGTTGCTAGTGATAAAAATTACCACTGTTGCTACAGTGACATGCGAAAAGGCGTGGTAAACCCTTTTCTGCTGTAAATTTCATAGCAAATGTGACACCGATTTATGTACTACGTATGAACAGCTCAGCAGTTAAAGATTCCTCACTTTTAAAGCCATCACCACAGGCTATAAAGTCATTATTTAACAGTGATTTTGTTCACGCACTTTTTCGAACTCTGTGAAATTGGTGAAAGTATACGTAATTGTAATTTGGTCAAAATTTTTTATAAATTACAATTACACAAGCACAAAAAAATCTCAATTACAATTATGTCTGAATGTCTGCTTCAAACTGCATATTGTGCGCTACGTGGAAATTACCATGTCGCAATAATTTCTAACATCTAATGACGTACTCAATTTCAACAATATCAGGCCGTGACCCTTCAAAAATTCTTCCGTGGCCCACAGGTTGAGAAATTCTGGTCTACCTTATTCTAATAGAACTTAATCATAAAGTAGCAGGCGTATTGTAATTCATACTGTTTACATCTATTTGGTCAGCTATCAAAGCGTCTGATTCTTTTTCCTCCCCGAAACTGCGACGACGGCCTCTTAGAAGCGGAAATACCGATGCAGTTCCTTCCGCTGTTGAGGTAAAGGATGTTGACGTTTTTGTTTCACTCAGCCCTTGCCCATGCAGATTGTCGATGCACATTAACTTGCGTTTTGTGGCGTTGTATTCACCAATTGATTATCAGAATTGTGGACCAGCAAAGGTGGCCGCGTACGTTTCTAAAACGTTCAATCGATTTTTTCTGTTGACAGGTTTCTCTAAATTCGACAACTTTCGTTGGACAAAGCAATCTCAGTTCGTCTTTTCGGAATAGCTCAACTCTTCCAATCCCAACTCCGAAACTGTGGACTCGACAGTATCAGAAGGTTCATTTACTTTTCTGCTGAATAGAGTCATTGAAGGTTGTGGACTATGTCTCCATATGATCGACACGTTGCAAAACTCTAGCATGGTTATTCCACAAAGCTATAGTTCGCAAAACAATACGACGCCATATTTTAAATTCTTTAACTGATCACTTTCGTTGGGTGTTATCGATTTCGCACAGATTTAAAAGTAAATAAATAAATGTGAGACTTAACGTTATTTGCTTCAGTTGCGTAACAGAAATGGTTGCAAAGCCCTTTGTTCGCCTGTTTGTAAAGAAAACGTAAGACTCGATCGTATTGGCCAAAGCGGACTTCATAGAAATTTGAAACAAGACTCATTTTGAAACTTCAATTGCAAGTCATTTGCTTTGACAACCAAGTTAGAAATGCCACTTTCTGTGCAAAGTGAGGAACAACACCAATTTCGTCGACTGCCTCCAAATGACCCCTGAAAAGATATAGTCGAACCATGTATGCTATCAAATAGAGTTAAAGTTTAAACAATTGGATCGGAGTAGAACGATTTTGTAGTTCAACTGACAGTTTCGGACGTTGATCCAATCAACTCTGACAAATCGGTTCAACTCAGTTGCAAACTGTTTTATTTAAAGATAAATATCAATCAGACCTGTGCAGCACAAATTTTTTTTACGGCGGACGAGTGTTATAAACGTGAATAATTACAGATTACGCTGCTTCGTATTGCCTAAACCGCTGTACGCTTTCTTAGACACGAAAATAATTTGAACTCGAAAACTGTTTCAAAAATTTGTTGGAATGTGATGTCATCCAGCATCGGGCACTTCTTTGCTTTGGAAATTTTCGAATACGGTATTTTCCGCCTAATAAGCCGAATTTCAGGATCTAATTTTTGGACCTGATTTTTGGGGGTCGGCTTATTGGACGGATCATCAACTTTGGGCCAGAAAAAATATACACTTCAATCTCAGAAATTTATTGAATCCATCAATTTAATCATCTTCATCGTCAGAAGCATCGAATAATAGATTCCAATCCTCGGCAGATACCTTGTTGTCGTACGGGTCATTTTCTGGTGTTATTAGCTGAGCAAGTACAATGTTGTCTTCCTCGTCGTCGTCCAACTACAACATATCATCTTCCGTTCCATCCATTGCATTCGAGATGCCACATTTTTTAAATGACTTCTCACTTAAAAATGGCCTCGGCTTACTGGGCGGTAATACGAAAAAAAACTCATTTTCAGAGCTAAAAATTGGCCTCAGCTTATTCGACGATTCGCCTTGTTAGGCGGAAAATACGGTACTCTTGTTTTTCAGAATATCCCGTTTTTTCTTTATCAGGTTGGCTTGACACTATAAAGTCTGTTGCCTGCACACTGTCATTTTCCATCCTGAACACGTGTTGCGTTGGTTGGTAATGTGGGCACGGCCGTAGTTGTTGCTCAAGGTGTAACGTTGTGTTTAGCTAAAATCATGCAAGGTGAGAAATGAGAGCGTTGCGATAAGATCCTAAACAAACATTGAGCGTTTTAAATTCGTAAGCAATGGAGTCATCATCACTTTAGCAGTTGGCGATGACTACACGCGGTCCTTCAGTTTTGTTGTCATGCAGCACATGGAGTGTTTTTAAATCCAAACGTTTATCCATGTTTGTTCAGGCTGCTGGTTTGCCTTCATCCACAACACCAGTCGCAGGTCAAGACCGGCAAGCTTATGAGGTTCGTTAAGTTTTGTTTGCGTTGGTCTGTCTCTGACGCAATATTTAGGCTTTTCCTTCCTTTCAGGGGGATGCTTCTAAAAAAGCTGCTGGTGCGCAGTTCCGTTCAGTGGCACGTAAACTGTGGCAAGTCACCAAAAGCATTCCGGTCGTTGTATATTTTACGAAGCAGGTAAGGTTGTGCTAGCCTCATTAGTTGTGTTCTCGATACAGTTCCGCATGGTGTTATTGATTGGTTAGAGCGTTTCAAGCAGGCGATCGGAACACCAATCGCGTGCGAAAGATTTGACAGTCAGTCGTGCCACTGACCCCTCGACTTGATTTTGGAGAGTGAATTTCTGAATTTTTAAGTTCAAACGTGCGTGCTGTTGTTTGTCTGGTTAGGGAAAAGTCAAGTCGTAGATTGAACACGTGCGTCCCACGCTCTTTGTGTGCGCGCCTACTGACGTCATGTTGTTCACGCACAGATGCCAGAACGCGCCGCTGCTAATCTGTTCTCCGGACATTACCTCTGCACGTGGGCGCTGCAGAGCATCTCGTTTTTGGTCGCAGCGTCCTTCACCGAGGATAAGTACGGAGTGGTGCAACGACGCCTGCCGGAAATTATTGCATCATTGTTGAACTTGCACACGGTGAGTGATGGCTTGCGAGACGATTGTGCAAAGCATGTACCTATATAATTTTCGAAGTTTCCACTGCCTCATTGAAATATTTAAAACCTTTTGGGTTAGCGGCTTTCACTGATGTCAAGACATGCTGCGCCTCTTGGCACATGGCATGTTTTACCCCAGCTGTGAGAACATATGATTGGGTTGACATCTGCAATCCAGACAAACAACGTCTGTTCCATGTGCCCATGATTGGTGTGTTCAGAAACTAAATAAGCAACGTATATACACTGTTAGATTTGGCCATGATCTTAAGAAAGTTCACAATTATTTGCTTTGTTTTCTGAACCAAATTTTGTGCTAACAAGGCGAAAATAAATTAAAAAAACAAAATTGTCTTTTCGCAATTAACATCATACTGGTCCCTAATCATATTTTTCCACGGTAGGCGTTATTAAACAAATATTTATTTTTGGAGCGACAATCCTGCGTGAAAATGTGGGAGACTGTGCGTTATCTTTTTGCAACACACTCGTGGACTAAGCGCGCAAAAGCTCTTCTTAATGTTGGTGACAACCGCGATCAATTATGAAGCAGATAGACATACAACTCACGTTCAGAACCATGCCTTTGGGCCTAAGTTTTCAAGTCCTGCTGACGTGCTTGTTGCCTGTTGCTGTTCGTACACTAGTGTAGTAAGATCAGATAAGTGACCTCTAGTGCGTCGTGCGCAAGACAATGCCGCCATCACTTCTTCCACAGGCTTTGGAGAAGCACAGCAAACTGACAGTGGCATCTGCCACCAGATCTGCGTCGTTGTTGCTGCGGGAGCAGCGCGGACTGCGAGCAGAGACGAAGAGCGCTATCTACCGGATTGCCAATACTTTCGCCGATCATTTCAACGCCGTCACCATCAGCAGCGAACACCAGCGAAAGCTGCGCGCTTTTGTCGACCACAGAGAATAAGCTGACAATGCGTCGATATCATGAGCATTCACTGCCCAGCTGAACCTGTGTTTCCTAGAAAAAATGACATAGAACCCTGTCGCAGGAGCAGTTGTTCAAAGCTGGACCGTTGTTTTTGTAGTTCAGGCTGCTTGTTCTTCGAGTAGTTCGATCGCTGCTGGTGTGTGAGACACTTGCTGTGATACCAAAAGTATGCGTTCTAACGTCTCTTCGACGAACCGTGAAAACTAATCACTTGCCAAACTCTGCTTTGGCCGAAGAAACTTCCTATTACCAATTGCAATCTGCGATGAATAATTTCAATCGCAGCTGACTGCTGAAGCTTCGTTTAGTATCGGTATTTCTGAGCTATTTTCAGTGTAATGGAAGTGGTTGTTAATGCTGAATATGCTGTTTGCGTAGGCTGTGCGAGGAAGCGGCGCAGCTGTAGAATTTAACCGCGAGATTTTTGGCATATTCTTGCTAAACCCCTTGGCCATTTTTCCCTCAAGACCTAAACTGACTGTTGTTTACTTGTATCGGGTTGGTTGGCACAGGTCATGCAATACTGATATCGAAAGTCGTCAAAATTTGGAATTAACAACAAAGCCTTAAAATACCTTCGTTTTGTTAATAACTGCCTAAGAAGTTAGCCCAATCTCGGCGCCAAATTTCCAAACAAACTTTTAGTCTGTCTTGTCATTTTTTGTGGTATATCGGTTTTAGTGTTGACTTTTAATTATATTGGTCTGTTTCTGGTTTCACTGATATTGGCGGCGGTTGTCCATCTTTGCCGCGATTACGCCCCACATGCGCATTATAGAAGTTTGCAGGTTATGATGGTCTGAGGGCAAATGAGCGGTTGCCGATATAACAAGGTGAACAGCAGAAAGACTAGACTAGGCTGTGAACATCAGTAACAATTAATGGGAACGCAGATATATACTTGGTCCTCCACAATATATGCTTTGAGCAAGTGATCCTTTAAGACACAAAGCAGTTGAACTTTTGAGTTTGACCTGTGACCTTGCACACTGCTTGATCTCTTCGGAAGTGAGGCGAGAACAGCACTCCCGAAGATTTGATGAAACATTAATTAATTATCAAATGGAACTAAAAAGTACGGTGCACGCTGGGTAGCATATTGACTGCAAGCTTCACTTAAAATATTCTAGCGACTTTGGTATGTCTGTATTGGTTGATTTAAGTCATGTTTTTGCTTGAACTGTATGTGCAACTGTTATGCGTTTTTTCACTCGCACAACAATGACTATCACCAAACTATCGCAAATTGATTTAGTAACACGTTACAACTTACACTGCACCCTCAGGCTATGCGTTGCCGGCTTGTTTGGCTTGCTTCTCCTCAATTGTCATGATTTATACACGCAGAAGAATTTTACTTGCTCCACCTACTTTTAGGCAAATTGCCCGCTAGCAACTAAACATCACACTTCATAGAACATCTCTGATGCAAGAGTGTTTTTTTGACTGTTGTTCAACGTCACAAGCTGATTAACAGGGGTTCTGAATTATCAGAAGCGACAGCAACCCGCCAGCAGTTACTGCAGCACCTACGAAGGTCCTGTTTGCATGGCCTCACATGTTGTCGGGAACTTTTGCAAACTGTTGTTCGATTTGTTTTTAATACAAGTTTACAACGCCTGAAGTGAGCTTTTGTGCTTGATTTTGAGTTACCAGTTGTTTTGAAAACCGAGGGATGTTGACTTGTAGCTATAACGTCATACGTATCGGCAGATTTTTTTCTATGAGCGAAACAGTTAAAATTTTGTTGTCGAAAGCCAGGTGAAACCCGACTACACTATTGGAAGCTTTCGTAGACGTTTACATTTGTCAGCATATTTCGAAGCGTAGCTCTGTAGCCATAAATCTTTGAAAATATGGCTCTAGAAAGCAATGCAAAAATGTCACGACGTATTGAAAAACTGTCTGTTACAAAAAATGTATTATTAAGCAGTCGGTTAACGTGACCATTTTTTTAAATAATCTCAATTTCAACCGCTTGTACAGATTCATCTCAAAGTTTTATGTTTTTGATGAGCATCTTTTGAGGTCTAGTAACGACGTCTTGTATATTGGAGTAGGCTTGAACAATGTCAAAACAAGATTGCACAGCGTGCATTTGTAAGACTTCCGTGAAAAAGAACCAGCTTCAGGGCAAATTTCAATGGCGTAAGTTCAGAGGAAGGTTTTGTGTGGGGCCAAAGGATCTGGACAACCACCACTGAAGACGAGCTGCAGCGTGTTTGGCGAGATCTAGACTATTGACATGTGTGCCAAGTCACAGTTTAACCCTACTGAAAAATTGTGAAATCGTTAATTTTTATAAATAAGTTTTGTTCTGTTAAACATTGAGTCAGTATAATTTCATATACCTGGAGTTGTATTTTTCATATATGCAGTAGCGTAACTAGAGGTTTGAGCCAGGGGAGGCAAAACTTAGCTAAAGGGGACCAATAACCAACAGAAAAGTTAAGAAATGATAGTAAATGTGAATGTCGTAGATGTCCATACTAGCTAAAAAACACCCCGAAAAACGCAAAAAAACAATTTGCTGAAAACCGAAAGACTACTAAATATCAAAATGTCAGCTGAAGGGGCCCAGCTTTTATATATACGTTGCCAGGGGGAGACTCGCCGTCAATTACGCCACCGCTCAGGTGATAAGGAATTATTTGAATACTATACTATCCCCGCCACAAGTCTTCATCCAGCTCTGTCCAATCGCGGTCCGCATGCTGCCTAGTTGAATGTTTTGTACGGCCCGCTTGAAGGTTTCATTATGGTGTATGTACAACATAATGAAAACTAATCCTAATTTTGATATCTTAAATTTGACGTTTTTGATATACAGTCTGCGGCGTCAGTGCCACTCTATCACGCCTGCATTGCGTACTGGCAGATTTCCATGTGTTCACGGAGATGCAAACTCCTAGTTTTCTGATTCCTACCTCAGTTGTTCCATTTGTACCAAAATGTGTTCTATCCTTGTTCCATTGGCACTTTAAATTGGCCTCTATGACATTACAGTTGTGGAGTGATTAGAGGTGCCAAAATTCGTTATTACTGCCTTAAGGTTCGAATGCTTTCAGCAGCTCAAGCTAAATTTCAGTTTGCTGAGAACAGCGTAAGTCATTCAATGTCCGGCTCTCATTAAGAGATTGACTTAACTTTTGGCCTGTGACGTCACAAGATTACGTCATAAATATTAATGATATGTGGAAATAATAGTGATTGAGCGATCATCCCCTACCTAAACACTTTGAATCCGCACATGGGGCCTCCCACCACGTCTGGGCCCCATCCCCTCCACCATCTAAATCCGGCGCTGGAACAATAAGCAAGTTTAGCGCCCCCATGTTCAAACCTAAGGTCTTTCGGAAGCAAATGTACTGTATTGAAGCAGGGGAAGACCCAGCCAGTATTTTTAGGGTGGGGCGATTTCAGTAATATTTGATAGTCAAGTCTCATTATGGCTTCGCTATACTGTAAAAGAGATGAAGTATACTTCACAACACTGTTGCGACAAACCAATGTACAACAAAATGGCCTTTAATCACCAATGTTATTTTCTGAAATGTATAAAACCCTGATGAAAGAAGTTACTTTCGTAGGTTTTAGGGGTCGATCGCCCCCCCTGGATCTGCCCCTGTGTTAAAGAAATTACTTTTGACATTGTTGGGCCTTTTCGGCGCCCCACGCAGTGATTCGGCGCCCGCATGTTGAGTCGGCGCCCGGGAATTGTGCCCCCCTCATTACGCCCCTTCTCTATGCATTCATAAACTGCGAAGCTGCATCAACACCGCGCCCTTACCTAACACAATAAATCGGGTGTGTCACGCCAGCACCACTAAGCATTATGACAAAACTGTGGTATGGTGACATGCTATAACACGAGGGTCAGCTCAGACATTGTGACAGAACAAGAACGCTCGCTTGCTATATCTACGAGACCTCGTCCTTCTCACGCTATAAGAAAGGATAAGTCAGTCCGTACTGCTGCAATGCAGGCAAGAATATATTAGTCAGAATCTGGTTGAGACGTGTTTAAGTCCGTGGCTGTGAGAATCTGACTGTTATGCAAATAACTGCTGTTCCCACTCAGACTTCTTCGATGGCTACTAGTGTCCGATAAATAGGCTGAATACAATGCTCCAGTCCAGAGACTAAGGTAGAGAACATTAGTTAGTCCTCGAAAAATTAGCAGTTACTATCGTTGTCGTACTAGTTGAGCAAAAATGTTAACTCATGCAAGAGATTTGTTAGTCTTGTTTAGAGCTAACTTTTTCTGTCCAAATGTGGCTTTCTGTTCGATGTCCAAGGCCTTGTGAAAAGGTCCTGACTGTGAGAAACTAAAATCTACGTGTGACAATTTAGGAGCTGTGTACAGTTCAGATGTAGATGGCAAGCAGTTATACGAGAAGAGTCTAGATTGCAAAATGCTGGTTTCAAGAGGTGTAACTTAAAATTATCGCGTCCTGAATCCTGACATTCTTCCAATTGGTTTGCAAGTAATGCTGACGATGGCATTTAACAGTATTTACTGCAAGCCGCGAACGATCTTTCAGTAAATTGAAACTGGCCCTTTGAAACCTCCGGGCCTCATTGATTAACAATAAGTCAGGAAAGGTTATGCGATATAGTTTTGATGAGAATAGAAAGGGACGAAATAGCAAAAGCTAACTGTACTTTGATGAAATCATAGACCACTTTGCTTCGATAAAGGCACAGAAAGTGTTGTTTTAATTGGCATTTTGGTGTGATTTAACCGGAAAAGGCTGGATATGTTTTAATCGGCATTTTGGTGTGATTAAACCAGAAAAGGCTGGATATGGAAATTCAGGGCACTAACTAACAGGAAAGCAACCAGCAGCAACAGATCCATCACTGACTTCACTCTACTACTACTAGGTTGCACTATCGTTATATAGGCATAAGTGAACTACGATAATTCGCTTGTGGTGACTATCACAGTGACCTGTTACTCATGGGCACCATCTAGCGGTGACCATTTATTTTCATGTGGCGCTATCTCCAGGCCGCCACATTCGTCAGAAAAGTTTTTATCAGCCGATTTGTAGAACGAAAGAACAGAAAACGAGATTACAGTGTTTAGCTAGAGCGATGCCGAAATCTGTAATGCCATCAGCAGCTAAAAATGGCGAAGTTTTAAGGAGAAAAAGCGGAAGAATCTGACAGTGTTAGCCAAAATGCCGCGACTGAAACGTTTTTTTCCAGCAAAACTTAAAGTGGCGTTAACCAGTGCACCTGAAAATGTAGGTGAAAATCACGACATAAGTTTCGAAGCACCTTTCACACTCGGACTGGCTGTCCATATTGACGTGTTGTTTCTGTTTGTAATCTTTGGTTTCTGTTTATTGTTCGGCTGAATGTTGTTTCTTGCCGATTCACTCTCTAGCCTGTGGAAATACTTTTTTTTAGTAAAAATACACTGTAGTGTTTATATCATAAACTCTCTTCTCGTAGTTACTGTATGTTCAGTTGAGTAGACTACCGTATTTATTCGAGGCACGGCATCTCCCCATCAGACCTAAACAGGTGTTGACATGACACTTGATTTCACTGAAAATCATCGCCAAAATATATCTGTACAGCACATTACTTGATACCTAAAGATACTAAAAATTAACTTACGCTAACAATTAGTCAAAAACGCTTCTTCGTTTCATTAGATAGCTGGCCTTGTTTGTGGAGCCTGATATAAAATAGTCAATGATCGCATGGGTGGTCTCAGGGGGGGAAACGGGCATTTTCCCCCCTGGAGATTGGGATTAAGAACCAAATATTTCTGGAAAAACCTGAAGTTGGCATCTTAAATTCCGATTAATTGATTTGATTCTTGCGATGATAGTTTTTTTTGCCGGTATGAAACACACACTGCACAAGAGTCAGGTTCACAGTTATAGTGTCATGCAGTGATGAGCTGCAGTTCACTCATATCCCCTCCTTTGCCTGCAGAGGCGGGTTGCGCATGTCGCGAGCGGATTCTTCTGCTGTTGGTCTTTATTGCGTAACAATTCCATGACAACAAACCTGCAAAGATTCACTTTATATTACGGTAGCCGGCGTTTTGTTGCATGAGACTGCTGAACGCACACATCTTGGCAGGTAATGCAGCGAGACAATGACATGCTGGTAGCGGTAAGCCACATACATTTGTACTTCGTGAAAAGAAGCATGAGTGAGTCTGTAGCAATGCTTCCACAAGTTGGAAAAATCCATTATCAGCGCGAGTGTGACCAATGTGCTTGAGTGTCAAACTACACTTATGCAGGCTTTTTTTCATGCAGTATAAAATTACGTGGCTTGTTAGAATACATCTATGAAGGCTTGTGGAAATAAGTCTTAATTGTTAATGGTTAGTTCTGACATCTGAGTGAATACTGAGTGCAAAGCTATATGTGCTGTGGCGAGTTTTCAGAATTTATCTGGTCAATTTTGCAAAACCTACGTGGTGTTCCAATTTTAGTAAGTTTGTCCGTAGTCGTGTCAACATACAGGTTAACTTAATTGCCCGGTTTGTGTACCAAGGTTTTTATTGATCGCTTTGGACGAGATCCCAGACGTTTGCAGCTCTTGTTTCTCAGTGATGCTGACAAGTCTTGCTAGCTGATTCCGCAATCAGGGGAAGAGCAACCTGGCGATCCCCCCCAAAATTTTCAAAAACATGTTCAGTTGTTAGTTCAGATGAATATATCAACTGGGTGCGGCCCAGCTTGTAAGTAAAATAAAGTTATAATTTGCGTTTTCGTTGAAAACCATGGCAATCCAATGCTTCTTTCTTTCCAGATCATGGCAATGCATACTTGAAAAGAAATGCTCTGCGTTGAAAATCTGCGGATAGCCTACCGTGTAAATTGTCGTAATACTAATTTACCTGGCTATTGCTGCCAACAAAGCGTTTTTTTGTGATTGTTACCGTAATATGGGGCATTTTCTTTGTAGTGTAGAAAGGATAAAGCGTTTTATGAATGTCCATTTGGATTGCATCGTCAGGAATGTTCCCTCTGAGTGCGCAAATACTCAGGACCACCACTACTGTTGCGGAGTGAAATCTCATTCTCGCGTACTTGCAACATTCCAAAGCAATGGAAAAGCATGCAAACAGGAAGCTATTTGAATTAAATGTTATTTTGTTCGTATTTTGATAAGATTGTATATTTATTATATAATTCACAAAG
>JGI24158J21664_10004867_pt1 | contig 17395 bp, 14 predicted proteins | sample Ectturendosymbi3_FD_21664 | JGI IMG/M metagenome (IMG submission 21664)
TTGAAATATCTTGCTGCAAATTCCTTGAACCGGCAAACGTGAATTCTGAAAAGTTATAAAATTTTGTGTAGGGAAGGATTGAAATTCTATTATTTAAATGCAATTGTGAAAAGTCTAACAAAAATCAACACACCAACAGCATTTATCCAACTGCCTACGCGAGAAGCACATTTGACGTAACTGCTTCCTTTGACGTAAAAATTGATTTTGAGCACTGATTGCTTCCTTGGTAGTTCGACCGAACAGAGTTTCGTCCGCGTATCTCTTTGGTAGTTGTGAAACCTGCTACAAAGGGCATCACGGAAGTTTGACGTCTAATACCTACGAGGATAATTTAAAAGCCTTCGACAAATGTTGCGGATATTGTGTGTGTGCGGGTTGAGTTATTCAGTTTGCTACATCAACGCAGATGAGTGTTTTGGGTGTGGGCGACTGAATTCATGTAACTTTGCATCGTTCACACATCTCGCTTCGTTGCACCTGCAGAAGAGCCGGTGCCTGTTAGAATTTCAAAGCTTTTTTCGCAACCCACCACACAGCCATAGATAATAGTTTCAGGGAAATTTCAGAGCAAGCCAGAAACTTGAGTCAATTCATTAAAAGGATATGCTGGATATGTTTGTTTCGTTTGAGATAAATACAAATTCATGTGAAATGAAATGTTCACATAACGTTGGATAAACGCAAGAATTGTGTCATCAAAAAATGGACCCATATAAATATTGTTGAGTTCGTGTTGCGTCCTCAACATGAAACGTCTGAAGTTGGAACAATGTGAAGATCCAATTTTGTAAAAGACATTGCGAAATATTTATTGTTGTATGATGTGCCTACTTATTTTGAACATTTTGTATATTTATTTTGGAAGACGAGAGCAACCACCAATATTTAACTTATAAAGTTAATTGTCATCCAAAACATATACCTCGATATTTTAAAAGGTAATAGTTGTTTCGTTTAAAACGGATGAAATGCACGCTTTGGATATGTGCTCAATATCCAGTGTAGAAACACTTGGAGTATGTCCAAATTTTCGTTGAGAACACTCCCAGTGATATTCACTAATATCCAACCAATCACATAAGGATGCATTGATCTCAACCAAACATATATGTGTTTGGCCGTTGAGTCTGCCTTAGGTCACGTGCGCGGAAAGTCCCGTCTGGGCCAGAAAACCCGGCCGATCTGGAGGCAGAAAGTCAGTTGGTTTTCGAACACTTTGGCTCACATCAAGGTTTGAAACAAGAGTCTGCTTTTTCATCGTGGCTCACGTCAGGGCAAGAAGTAAAGATCTAACATCGTGGCGGTTGACAGGGTTAGATCTAACAGGACTTATAGAAAAAGCGAACTGTAGACTGGGATAGTCTGCCTGTACCAGGCCATACAGTTTACGGAATGGTTTACTGAATAGCATTACGGTATGGTGGCTTGAATGCTCTCTCTATTCCATGAAAGAAACCCCTGAACTCGTGTCAAACCCCTGTTGATATTAATACCGCGTATCTATGGTGTATTTATAATTATTGGCGCATTGCTTAAAGTTAAAACAATAAAACGATAAGTGAATACAATAACTTGATGTGAAAACTGATCGTGAAGTCGAACGAGAACGGGCGGTTCTGATTCTTTACATTGTAGTTTCGTGCGCGCTTTGAGTAGTCTCTGTTGTTAATTACCCAGTGCTCTCGGGAGACTATTCTAAACGTAGCAAAATCTTTATAACACATCTGCTACAATATGAATATATATCAATTAATGAACGTTCACTTAAAGTCAGACTTTAACCCTTTTGTAATTGATCCAGAGCATTCAACGATCTTTTTGAAACAGAAAAGGTTGGTTTTACTTTCAATAACAGGTAGATGTTACTGAGTTGAAAGTTCTTATCAAGCAATTAGCCACTTTTACTCGGCTTTGACAGACCTTTGAATACAAACAACATTTAGACATGTCTATCGCGTCTTGAGTGAAAGAAAATGTGTGAAAGGAATGTAAATTCTTTAGTTTAATCACGTACCTATGCCACGTTACAGTGAAAACGCTCAGTTGAAAGCAATTTCTCACAGTTTGCATTCGCTCTTCACATCATATGAAAGCCTGTTTTTATCTCAAATAGATCAAGCTGGTATATTGTCTTTCCAACACGAGTGTTGAAACAAAAGATTCAAAGATGTAATATTGAAATTAATAGCGACAAAATGATTTGGATGGAAGTTTGGAAATGTAGAACTGATAAAAATTTTACTTCTTTTCTCAGTTACTCGGAATGTGTGCAACGTTTTGTCGGCTACTTTTTCAAAGTAAACGAAAAAACAAATTTATGCTGTTCGATGCAGTATGATGCATCATTGAAGTTAGATTCTCCGGGAGAAACATAATCCGTCAGGGGAAAGTTGGTGTAAGAATCAGAAATTTGAGTGAAAATGCAAAGTGTTTTCAAACATTGGTTTTCGCAATTTTGCACTGCATCTTTTATTTACTTGTGGATTTTTCTAATCCTTCAACTATTTCACAAAGGTTGCTGTTATTTTTAAAGAAAAAAGTTAAAACGCAGGAGAATGAACTGCGTCTGATAAAAGATAATGAACGAAATAGAAAGTTAGCCGAAAATTAACAATTTTCAAATACTAAGGATATCTTCAAAAATGAAAAGCAGATTTTCACGTAGTTGTTATGGTAATTTGCTTCGTTGTTTGCGGTATTGTTATTTGTTTTGAATATCATATTTACTGTGAAGGCATCGGATGTTTAGTAAAAAAAACGTTCAATAACTTTCGTTGAGTTAAAACATTCTGAAGATCGATAACGTGGTCATGGAAAATGTGAAAAAAAATTATTGTCTCGAAGAAATGACTGGTAAGGATCTTGTGAAAGGCATTATGGATGTAACTGACAGGTGCGATTGGGTTGCTTACGATACTTATCGGTTCTGCATAAATGGTGAGAAGGTTTTCGACATTGAGGCGCACGACAAAGAAGTACAAAAACGCAGTGCAATTTTCAAGTTCTGGATAAGCAAAGATCGGTATAATGCTCCGAAGTACAGTATGATGACCTCTCGAAATGTCTGGGAAGTGGAACTGCAGCAGAGTTTGAAGCATTCTTAGATGCGAAACATGATGAATTGAATACTGACCAGTGTAGCCCGCGATTCCAGATATTTGTGTTGTTTCAATTTGAGATAGCCAGAAAAGTAGGAGGAGAAGCCCATGGAATTCCAAGTCGAGAAACAACGAAACATGCCATTTACATCGCTATGGACCTCGACACTCACAACGCTTACCAAGTGTTGATCAAGATGTTTTCAGCGCGTTATCATATAAGGATAGGTCATTACAAAGAACTTGTAAGAGATAGTTATTTTTTGTTTTACACTTAGTGCATCTTTAAACTCGAGCAAATATGTGATTTCCTGAAAATTTAAAGCTGTGATTAAGTCTGGCATTTGTGGTGAAAACTCATACAGCAAGTTCTTTTAATTTCAGACATTTCTGTGACTACCAGGCAACAGATCATAGTGAGTGAAAGCAGTTCAAAGACTGTCAAATGTAACAAAAGTCATAATTACTTAGTCCAAAATCTTGCAACAAGGTAGTATTGACCAAGACAAAACAAAACAGGTATCCACGAAAAAGCTTATTATATGAATTATATCATGGCTTGCAGTCAGTGGGATTGGATTAAGCAACGTTTCCATATTTGGAATGCATGTTTCCATGCGTTATAACGATCTGGAGTGAAATCATTGAATCATCTACGAAAATTGTATACTTCGCTTTAAGTTTTTTGGTCATACATAAATACTAATAAAAATAACGTCCAAAGGAATAGATGTAAACGACATTTTCGTAGACGTTTTGGTAAATTCTGCTACCAATTTGCTGCAAGTTATTGTGGTCAGTCGGGAGAAAAGTGTTGTAAAAAAGTGAAAAACGCGAAAGGCTGTTATGGAAATGACGTAGTGGCGCGGGACATTGGCAGTCACGTAACTCAGCGGGACACGTACTGATGATGATATCGCATGACGTCACGGAGGATGCATGAAGCATAGGTTAAAAATGCATAGAGGCATCGATGGGGTGTTTGCATTCAGCTCTGGTTTGTGTTCCTGAATCAATGAAGATTCTAGAATCTGCAGCAGTCACCAATTGTTGTCACTGCCAATGACCTCAGGGTTGTGAAAGTCAATCCGATGATAAGGGTGGTTTGCAAGTGTCTGCATACTGAAGAGCTTAGTGATGTTCAATGCTCTTCTGCACGATTGATTAAATTTCGTTGTGTTTGCCCGATGTAGGAGGCACTGCATGAGCACGTAGGCCTGTAAACAACATAAACAACGATTGAGTAAATCTTTCCGGTCCTTAACCGAGAACCAGCTGTGAAGCTTTCGAGTATTTTGAAATCAACGTAGATTCACATTTGTTACAGCTTTGTGTCTTATAAAGCTGCTGAGTTCCTGCCGAATGTTGTTAGATATGGCACCCATATGCGGTAGATTCAAAGAAACATAATTTGGGTGATGGAGAGGGCTCAGCCGATGAGTCACGTTGTCCTATAATTTCTTGTTTTGTGTTTAAGAATTGCTGAATGCTTCGTTCCAAAAAATTGTTGGGGAAACCGTTGCAACATAGCATTCGCTTAATATTCATAAATTCCGTTTACACCAGTTCTTAGGAACTGGCCATGTCATAAGCGCGGCGGAGTAAAACTTGCAGCTAGATCAGCGAAGTTTGCTGATGTATTGCTGATAGTAACAGGAGTTACCAAAACGTCTGAAAACTGTCGTTTACATCTATTGCTTTGGCCGTTATTTGCATTATCAGGCCATTCAGCACTTCTACTTTCCATATACATAGGTACTGTGCAAGAAATGAGGCACCACACATAACATATGGGATGTTACACCGACTTCTCATTTTGTTGCGATTAGCTAGGAAATCTGATGAAATTTGTGATGATCTGATGTTTCTGTTTTACAGATTTTTTTCGAGAATTAACAGTAACAGTCTTTTAAGCCTAAAATAGAAAGACAAAAAGTGACAAAACACTGTGGATGATTCAAATCAACACAGAACGTCCAGACCAAGCCCTAATCACATTGTTTGGGGCAATGCACATGTCACTGCATGCAACATAATTTTCATTGCTCAACAAAATGTCGCTAAGGTGATCAAAGTTGGTGTTGAACTTTCAAGTAATGTGTCTGCCATCCTCTGCTTCCATAAACTTNCGATGATTCCGATGCACGTATCAACATTTCAGTGACAACTCACCGAAATGACAAACAAAGCANCTNANTCTGACCATAAAGTGTTTTACTAGGAAACATGGACGTTGGGAGGATTATTTTCAGGAGGGGGGTAATAGTGNATTTTTCCAGATGGCAGCCAAAAGCATTTTGCCATGGCGGCCAAAAGTGATGAAATTTCANTTTGNCAACTCGAAACTNAGAGAAAAATTTTACTAAAAGTTCATAGGAAAATATCAAATTTGAAAATACAGTTGGGTCCTTCCCCCTGTAGTATCTTCCGATTTCTGTGATTCCAAAATCAAATTTAGTGCTAATTGAAGAACAATGGTAGTTTAAAATCAATTTAGTTCAGACAAACACACGAGTAAAAATCAGAAAACTAGAAATCAGTTTTGCACTGAGGTGCCATTGGACACATGGAAATCTACCAATGCGGGGAACATGATAAACAGGCACTAAAGACTATTGCATCCAAAATGTAGAACCTGAGATTGAAAAATTAAGTCAGTCTGCCGTTGTATTGTGCATACACAATAATGAAAAGCTTACTGGGCCGCATGCAGGCCTCGGGTCAGACATGGCTGGTGTAGAGACATTCTCCCGTGGTGGCGAGATCACAAATGGAGTTTTCACGTCTCAGTGATCTTGCAGGAAATACGTTCTACGCATACGTGCAGGAGTAAGCAAATTTTTGAAAAAAAAACGTCTGCACTATCCTTTGGGGTGCTGTTTATACTTTGCGATTTTGCGAACGTTTTCACAAATTTTGCCCGGATTTTAAGTGATTTTGCCCGGATTTTCACCAAATCACGCGATCACAGGGGGCCCAAAATTCAGTGCCGTCTCAACGTAGACACCCAGAGCAACTTCAATCCCACAAATTGAAATATGAAGCACAAGAAAGCAGTGAAGTTAGGGGGCCCTTTGAAAAAAGTGCTTATCCATTACAGTCACTTTTGGGTCCTTTGAAAGCAAGGCATTTACACATTACAACTGCTGTTGGGGCCCATTTGAAAGCAAAATAGCCTACGTATGCATTACAGTTGCTGTTGTGCCCCTTTGAGAGCAAGGTGCTTTACACATAACAGTTGCAAAGGAGTTCCCGAGGCAAGTGTCTCGATTACCTTCCCTTGAACACACTACTGTACATAACCCTGACAATGATCTTATATCAGAATATGAAACCGATTGAACACGTTCTGCTTCATCCGATATTTCACCTCATATCAGAGACGAATTTTCATTTTCGGGTCCCTAAACTCTTTTAAATTAGAGGCCTTTCTGGAAGGTTTGCGACGACTGATGTCATACAAAGTAGCATTACACGTGCTCGTTGCATTCACTGAACATGTTGTTCAAATTCATAAACATATTACGTTTATCTGAATTCCCTCGATATCAGGAACATAAACAGTCATAATGAAACTAACAAAAAAGGCATCGGTGAAGTTATCTGACCGCACTCCCATTACACATTTATTGAGTACAGTAGGATTGAAATATTGATTTTTGTGATGGTGTTTTGCTGGATACGGGAGTGATGTTTATCGAAGTTTCTGATAACCGGATTTACGGAAGTTCGGAAATTCATTATTTGTGAAGAAACTGTAAAATTATTGTCTTCAAAGCACTGATAACTGCTTCGTAACGTTTCGCTGCTATGCGTGTTTTGATGAGACAAAACAACATTTTGAAAGTACAGCCAACTGATTAGTAGCTAGTAAATTATTATCGCTGAATCAATTCAGACCCTAAAGCTTGTCGTTTTTTACTTGCGTTTCCATTCACATGAATTCAAAATTTAATGACTTTAAAATTATTCTTTTTGGATGTAAACTGTCACGACTAGAGTATCATCTGCAGCTAAACTGGCGTCATTTCTATTTTCGTGATACGTTTTTTCTTTGTATGCATGAAACAGCTGCGGATATAGCATTTTTTAAACAAAATGATTGAAATAAGGTCAGAGGAAATTGAAAATTGGACGGGAGCAACGTTGCAAAATTACTTAAAAGAACAAACAGATGGGGACGAGTGGAATGGAGACACGAGGTTTGATTTTTTCCTAAATGGAAATCTTTTGTTCCATCTGGAGGCAAATGGTACTGTTCATCAACCACGGAACGGTCGCATATTTTTCCATTATGGACAATCTAGCAATGATCCACGGTACGACTCAATAAAGAGCTGTTTGAAACCTGGATTTGCGAAACAGTATGGAGTCTTCCAAACTGAAACATTTGGTAAAGTCAATCCTGATGCTGCAGACGAGGAGTTTGAAATGTTTGTCTTGTGGCAGTTTGAAATTGCTCGCCGGGTAGACGGCGATCCAGAAGGTTTTCCGATGCGTGAAGAAATTGAAGACGCAATAATGGATGCCTTGATTCTCGACACATCTGATGGATACAAAGTGCTGCTTGGTACGTTCCGAGGGGAATGGAAGGAGAGGAGAATTAATTGCAGAAAATTAAGAAAAATGAAGGAGTAAGTCGATTTGAAGTCAATTCTTTTGCAAGAATAACAAGGAAATTATTTCGTTTTTGCTTAACGTTAGAGGTATTAAATCTTCTGTTGTGTGAAAGCTTCACACATCAAAATTCTAGTAATTTTCAAAATTTTGTATCGCTCCTATCAACAAAGTTATGGCGCCAAATTATGTGCTGTTTATGTACGCCCAATACATCTGCACTTAACATCCTCTAAACAAGATTCTATTGGAATAAGATTTCAGGACTGAAGATGCATAGTTTTCCACTATTATGGAGAGTCCTTACTTGATTTTTCACAAGTTAACAATCGTACTACAGAAACAAAAAACTTCGGCATATAAAATAAATTGGTCCTGATAAATGAAAATTTAGACGGCGCCACACTAGATTACTTTCTGGTGATGAATTAAAAAATATTTGTATTTTGTATTACCTTAAAAAGAAAGTTGGCTTGCTTACATTGTGTTTTAACTACTTCCTTAAAAGTTATGTTCTCGTCATAAATAAAAATTGATAAATAAATAAATAAATAAAAATGATAAATAAAAATTTAGATGATGAAAACGCCACACATTGCGACAACTGTCACTCAAATGCGCTTCGTTGGCAGCAATAGCCAGGTATATTCTGATAATTTACATAATAGGACTATCTGAAAATTTTCCAAGCAGGTTACTCTTATTTTGTAAAGACGCATTGCATTGGTCTTTCGAACAATCCGCTCGCAAGTTTCGCAACCTGCCTCTGCAAGCAAAGGAGCGGACATGAGTGAACTGCAAGCCCATCACTGCATGACACCAGAACAGTGAACCTGGCTCTTTGCATTGCGAGTGTCATACCGGAAAAAATGAAATCAATTAATCGGAAACAAGTGGCTGACTTCAGCTTTTTTAGACAATTTTGGCCTAAACTGGCTTGAGTGATGATGTGCATTCCCGCTTGGTGGCACGCAGCAGCAAACCGATCAAGTACATGTTGGAGAGCCTGTTCAGAAGATGTTAGCAGCATGGCGTCCACAGACGCCCACTCAAGGACATTGGTCCATTTCACAGCACTTTTACTGCCCTTTAAAAAGTGGGGCAACCTTTTCAAAAAAGGGACAGCGTACTTGAGCGAATGCAACTTGTCATAACAGCATTGTAGGTAATTTCATGATTTGTCATGATCAACATGAAACAAATTTATTGCAGCTATTCTCGCACCCAGAATCGTCAGAATGGTTTTCTATAATTTCTGTTTTCATTTTTGAAGTCAACATTGCTCCTGAACAAAAAAAAGTATAGGCTGATTGGAAATGCGTTTATCGGTGTTTATAAGTTTCCACTGCTCGCAACACTTTTACTCCCCCTTGTCCTACTGCTACTCCGGTGTCCCTGCATTGGCCACTTTCACAGTCTCAAACTAACAATGGATTTGTCAGATTTGTGGAAGCATTCTTTCAGGTTCACTCACGCTACTCTTCACACAGTATCAAAATGCGCAGCTTACCGGTACCAACGGTCACTGCCTCGCTGCATTTCCAGTGGCGTAACTGACGGTGGCAGAGGTGCGAATTGCTCACATGGCAAGATAAATGCAAAAACCGGGCCCCCACGTAGTATTCTGTTGGCTTTCAGTAGGTTGTTGTTTTTATGCATATTTTGGAGTGTGTTCTGGCGATCTCGGATTGACATGCACACCGATCACATCGATGGACATGCACATCGATTCGGATTCACTATCATTTCTCAAGTCTTTAACTGAGCGTTGGGCGTCTTTCAGCTAGGTTTCCCCACCCTGGATGAAGCATCTAGTTACGCCATTGTGCATAGCTTGACAAAACGTCTGCATTCAAAAGTCACATGCGGCAAAACGCCTGCTACTGTAACTTGAAGTGAACATTTGAGGATTTATTGCAATCTAATTGTTTCGCAACAAAGCCTAATCGTAGAACAATCCGCTCGCAAGTTTTGCAACTTGACTCTGCTGGCAAAGAAGTAGCGGACATTTGTGAAGTGCAAGCTCATCACTGCATGGCACTAGAACAGCCAACTTGACTCTTGTGCAGTGTGTGTTGTACCGGAAAATAAACTATTAGTGCAAGAAATATGTCATTCAATCGGAATTGCGCTGATAACGTGAGTTTTTTTCAGACACTTTTGATTCTTAGTCACAATTTCCAAAGGAGGAAAGCCCATTTCGGCAACTATGCATACCATATATACTTGTGNATAAGTCGATCTCATGTATAAGTCGATGTGTATTTTAAGAAAAATAATTTCGTCATTTTNAGTATTACCTGTATATAAGTCGACTGCAGACTCCAGCATGTTCATTGTAGGGAACAGCAANCGTTGTCCCCTTGTTATTTGNGTAAACAGCAATATCACCGAAGCGTATCAACNGCGTGGTCATTTTTCCACTTTCTCTCATTTCTTTCTTNTTTCGATCTGACCATCGTCGTGAAAGCTGCTTGTTGTGTCACAACTTCAACATCTCCATAAGCATTACCTGTGTATAAGTCGACCTCAAAAATATTACCTTGACATCGTCTCCCAAAAACTCGACCTATACACAAGTACATACGGTAATATCTTTTCCATGCTCCAAAGATTTCTACAATTTTTTTGGAGAATGAAAATTTGGTCTGAAATGCTATGGCCGGGTCGAACACGGAACGGGTAACCACCAGACGGTTTTGATTGATCTATTCTATCGCCATACCAAGTCATTTTTGTTGGCATATCAGAGCTACTGAATAAATGGCAACTGCCTGAAACACACGCCATTCCTCCTCCACATCAGATATGCTTTCCGGAAACTCCCGAAACAAAGCTGATCGGCTTTAGGCAAAATGTTTGATATATACTGTCCTCCAGGGCTTTTCAATTGATAAAGTAGTGCCTTCTAGTCTTGCCCATTCGTGAGATCCCTGTTGATTTTTCCAGACGTGAGTTGCACACTGCCAGGTGCACATCTGTTAGCACTTCTGCACCCCTTTCAGCATGGAAACTCAACACAAAGTGGAACAAGTCAGCTTATGCGATGCAGACATCAAGGAGTGACAGTTGTTCGTCAGAAACATTAGATATGATTGAGTTGACAAAAACATTTGCACTTTTCAAAACCTGGAAAAAGTCATTTCCTCAGCTTGAAATACAGCAAACACAGTAAAAACGTCTGTTTGATTTGTATGTTGTGTTGATGCTGTAGAAATATGCTTTCATAAACATGTGTTTAAATAATTGACGTTTTTGTTTATAAAAGCATTATGTGTTCCATCAATACACAGTATATTAGGGGACCCGAAGTCCAGGCTTGGGAAGGAAAACAACCTAGCACCGGCCCTGTATATGGCTACTCAGAGAATCTGTTATTCATTTTTAGCGATGCAATAATGCAATTGTTTCACCATGGTAACACTTGAGTGCTTTGATCTTACAGTAAAGTCGGCTGATTTGAGATATTTTTATGAAAAAGATAATAGTTTCGGAAATTAGTGAAACTGCTCGTTTCTTGCCAATCTCTTCCATTTTTTTGTTCATAAAAATCTACCACCACACGCAAAAAAATAACCGAATGCATGTTATCGTTTCAATGTTTTCTCATTAAAATTTTTTTATCTGAGATACAACTTTGAAGAAACATGCATTTTTGTTGTTCTTTGTCAGTATGAAATGCTGTTGTATATTTTGTGGCAATATGTACTATAGTGCTTTTTAACTACGATCACATNATCGCAATTTCTTTTAACGGCTGTGCTGCTCTAGAAGTCTATCTTTGCATACACAGGTCATGTTTCTTGTGAATTACGTTACATACAAGCAACGCAATTCGATCTATNTGNTCTCCTGCTAAAGTTACTAGTAANCCTAATTATACTTGCATTTACAACATAGGGATTGTCCAGTGTGTTAGGTTTAGCTCCCCAGGTGATGAAAGCCAATTTTNTAAAGAGGTAAGGGTTAGTTCGAAACCCTCACCTGCACTCTGCACTGCATTTTTATATGTTTTTGTGAGATTCTACGAACCTTAAAAAAAGAAGTAGGCGTATTGGCGCAAAGTATTGCCTAATATTTAGACAAAATCAGAAATTGTAAAATGAACAAGAACGTGTAGATCTTGAAGGAAATGATTTTGCTACGTATGTTATGTACTTTGTGTAGAGGAATGCGCCGCGCTTGCTTCGCAATAAGTGCAGCGTTGCTAGTCTGAGGAGGCTCGCGATCAACCTTTTTTGCACGCATCGTATTTGTGGAGTTAGTTGTTGCGGATGCTGTCGCGTTGAACGTGTTCCGGGTGTTGAGTGTACTCGGGTTTTGACTTTGACTGTTTGCGCCGTAACAATACACTTTGCAACTTTGCAATTTTAGCAAAAACGATATCAATCCTGTTCAACCGCAGCACTGTCTTCTTCCTCTAAGAATTCCATATATATAGACAATTGGAACGTTTTTATTGTTTTTCAAGGGAACAGTTGTCGTTACAAAATTTTAATGACGAAATATCTGTAGGAGCTTACATGTGGTGGTTGTCTCACGTCGACACAGCAAACTTCCCGAAAGTGCGAAAAACTGAAAGAAACATTTAAAGAATTACACTGAATGCGAAACGTGATATGTTCAAACATTGTAGCTTCGTAGCATAAAATTGCGGTGAGCTGCAGTGTAAACAGGCAAAAAACAAAAATGTTGTGGAAGTTGGACAACAGAAAGTTTTACCGACAATGCACAGCTACGCTTAGATAAATGAAACAAACCAACCTTATCCAATTATGTGCTTGCTGACTCTATGAGATATTTGCGCGTTTGTGGAATTTCAACATTGTTTACCTCTCCTTGTAGACAACAACAAGGTTCCGGAGACGCTGCGGCAGCTGAGGAAGCGATGGCCCTAGAATGAACCTGGGCAAGTAGAGGGAACATCTGATGAACGAACTCAATCAGCAAATGAAATATAGTTAGAACATACAGTTTTTCGATTTCTGGACATGCTGGAACTTTGTATGACACGGAAATCATTTTAGTGAAATTATATCAACACGCACATATCGACGTGTATATATTTGTCTTACGCGCCAGTGAGCAAAACAACCAATCTCCACAGGAAGACAAAGAAAACAGAGAAAACGACATTCAAAGAGCAATACTCCTTCGATAACAAAAAAGCAACCAAAAGGGTCTTTGCTGTGTATTTTTCTTGTATAAGATTGCAGGACTGAAGATGAGTAGTGGTACGCGAAATCTATTTCCTATTTAAAATTTTGACGGTTGATTCACTGGTTTGTCAACTTTGTGGAGATTAGTTACTTTGCTATGTAAAGTATTATTCCATTATTTCATGTTTCCGTAGGTTGCACTAGGTTATTTCATCGTTCAATATATGATATAAAAAAAGAAAATTTCGTCTTTTGCTTGGTTTTGTGAAGAACATTTTGGGTCAGAGCAGGTTTATTTTAAGGAAAATGTTAGGTACCCGGTATGGATCTGTTGGGACCCGATTTCTATGATTCTAAGGACTGATTTTCCTTGATCCTAGGAAACCGATGATAATTTTCTCTGATTCTAGGGTCCCCATTTTCAATTCCAGGGACCCGAATCGGGTCGGGTACCTAAATCACCTCAAAAAAACCTGGGTCAGTGTATTTTCAACCGTTTCAAGGGTCAACGCGCTCTCTCAAATTTATCGGGCGGTGTGTCAAGATGCTCCTACTTCAGATTTTTGTAGTTCAAGGTAACCTACTAAATTCGAAAATTTGTAGTTAACACCTACCTTAACGGTTGGTGGAGTGGTAAACGTTGAAAGACATGTTGAGACGCCCATAACAAAGAGCACGTTATGTAGCAAAAAAGCGACAGTTTAGCGACAGACAAGCTACAATTATTTTTTCGTGCTGGTTTGACAGAATACTTAGATTTCAGACAGAAGTTTTACCTAACGTGTTGTAGCAACAGATGTGAAAACATCTTACTGAAATAAAAACCTCTTGAAGGTGGAATCGCTCCTCATACAAAAAATATTTTCACAAAATGCAGACAGCAAAAAATTTGCTGATGCATGTCGTGTGCCGCACTATGCAGTTGTTGAGAGACATCTTATTTTTCTGCACACTCTCAGGATGGTTCTGCGGAACATTCGTAAATAACTGTGCGTTTTTGTATGCTTTGTAAGTGTGTCTTGTAAGAGATATTAGCTGAAACAGCTTTGAAACGTCCACGAATTGCAATTCCAAAGTGAATTGCCTAACGCAAGATTGCTACCCAGGCATCAAAATGTTTTTAATTATGCAAAGATCGTTTGAAACCATCATGAATTTCTTTCGGGTTCAGATGAAGTTCACAGTCTAACAAAAACCTACAAAACGATGTAGACGAATGGCTATGTCAGTTCATTCGACAAATGCTTTAGGCCTTGCTACAGAATTGGTGGTTAGAAAGATATTGATTTGTTGTAAGCATGCCCAGTCTCATTTTGCAACCAGAAAGTAACAAGTTGTCGAGTTCCAATTGTTGAACAAGTCATAATGATAAAGCAGGCAAGGCCAAGAGGAAAACTCAAAGATATCCGAGACGCTTAGCCGAAAAGTGCATCAATTTTTGCACGCCTTAGAACAGTTGTGTCCAAATTGGGGGAATTACTCTCCGGAGGTAATATGTGATTCGTCGGGGTAACGAAGAACCAAAACCGCAATATTGTTCTGCATTGCGAACAATCAATGCGAAATATTCAAGGTAATAAGACATAATCTGTACCTTGATTTGGGTAACGGCTCGAACAAGCTTGGGGCAACTGCCTTAAATATCAACTACACGCTGGAATGATGTTTCCTGCGTTGTTTCAACTTTGCGATAAGAAATTGGCGCAAAGACATTTGAGAACGGTGGGAGAGAATATTTTAGAATGTGTTTGCCTTGATGACAAACAGCATATTGACTTTTAAGAAATGCGTTAGAAAATGTGTTTTGCAAATTCACATTATCTAATGCGACATGTTTTTAATGAAGTTATGGAAACTACGTGAAAGCACGATAAACGAATGAACGTTGAGCCACATATAGGCGAACGTTCGCTGCAACAGTCAGCAGTCCTGTGGTTTCTTTGCTCATGAGCGAATGCAACGTTTTCGTCTTTGACGTGGTTTTTCTGGTCCTAGCTTACGGATTTTTACTTCACCTCCTGATTCCTACATGACTGCAAGGAAAGCTTTGTTTCCCAGAAGATATTTAGCTGTCGACAGTAGTAGTACCAAAAAACTCCCTTCTGAATGAACGACGCTCAAATGTTTGAGGCTGCTTTTCTTGGATGTGCTGCCGTCACGACTTTCATCCTGTTCGGAAACATTAAAAAGATGCGGGTGACGAAATCACACTGTTCAATAGCTTTGGGTTTTGTGTTAAATGTCACAGGTTTGAAAGTAGTGAACAAAAAGCTCATGCTTGTTTTCAAATGTGTCAAAGTGATGCTGGTCAGACTTCCAAAAGCTGAACAGCGTTTACTTGTTTGTCCAATCCGACATGTTGGAAAAAATGCTTAGAAAACTTACAAGTCATTTATTACAATTGTATGATTCTGTCTTCAAAATTCGTTTATTCTTTGGAAAGTGCTTTCACGTCTGTTGCTGCAACACCTCAGATAAAAAGTTTCGTTTAAAATCTACGTTGTCGTATTTAGCTTCGTTCAAACCGACACGAACACTTCTGTAACTTTCACTGGCAGTGAAATGTCGCTTTTGGCTGCATCGCGCGTTCTTTACCATATTGGCGTGAAAGCGCGCCTTTCACATTACAAGTAATAATTTGGGCAAACGCTATCTTCGTAAGCAATTTTGAACAAAAAAGGCAAGTGTGATTTAGCAATGTCAATCATAAGCAACATAACATTTGCGATTGCAGATATCCATTAGTGTTTCTCAAGCAGCACAGTCAGTTGTTGTGCTAAGTGTTTTGCCTAAATCGAAAAGTTTTTGATACAATTTTTCAATTCAACAATCATGCTGGGCTTCCCCACATTTGCTACGAAGGTAGTTTATTCACTAGACACCATGGAAAACGCTGTTCAAAGCTGACCAAGTTGAAAATTCAAAAGCTTTTCACAGGTTATTACAAACAGACATAGAAAGCAAAGCTTTTTTGTTTGCCAAGGTTGCACTGCTTGTAAACAAACCTGATAAATGGCGGCGGTCATTTTTGCATCGAAATATTTCGTCATGATAATTATCATGGTGTATCAGACCAACACTGGTCATCCAGCATCAAGTATTTACATGATAGATAGATAGATAGATAGATAGATAGATAGATAGATAGATAGACTTATTTGGCGGTACTGAATTAATTGCGATAAGTGCACTCGCTGAAACTATAACTTCATGAGTGCAATAAGCACGGAAAATTTAGTTTCAAATGTTGATGTTGTGACATGTTTAAAGCTGTGAACCAACTTTCATGTTTTTGCGCACTTTGCTTTGGAAACGTTGACGATGAAGTTGTAATTTTGATATTTATCATGCAAAGGTTTTCTTGAAATAACTCACCAATATCTTTCTGTTACTCCTCTCTTTCTTCATGTGAAACATTTTGAAGCATCTGCGATGCTGTGGGATGCAAACGATAAACTGGATATCGTACGTAATTTGTCGCATTTCCTGGTACTAAAATGGAAATAATGGAATTTTCCCTACTCACCAAAAATATGTCTCGTGTGTGAAACTATTTTGATTGAAGAATTTTACAGGTTCACAAAATGAGGTATCGAAAACGGATCGTTTTGTTTTCTGCTACTCGTTCAACATTCTACTGTTCAGTGAAAAGCAAACACTTTGCGAAATACCAAATTATCTTTCTAATGTAAAACTCGCGTTGTGCGTGCAATGTCCATGTTCTTGTTTCAAAATTATTTCTTAATTGCAACATCAGTGATAACTGGTGAAAAAATCAGTTAGCATGATCAGTGGACCTTGCCAAACCACAATTCTGAGAGTTTAGATTTCCAGAAAAAGCCATACCACACGTCGAATAGTTGGGTTTTCGTTATCATTGCAACTTCACTGAAATTTCATTTCCCTCCAAGTGTCAACTTACAAATTACAAGATGTCATTTTTTGAAAGTGTCGCCTGGGTTAATACTTTTGGTGCCGTGTGTATCCCTGCGGCGATATCCACCGTTACCGGGTGGTTTACCTTTAAACTCTGTATGGTTCATCTCTAATTCTGTCAGCATCCATCACCTGCCATGTTAATGTTTGAATCTCACCGACGATTAAAACATTTAATTTTGAAACTTCCATTGAGATTTCATATGAGTGAATGGCATTCGGATTGTTGTTTTTAGCTATTTGGCCCTTACTCTGCTTTGAATTTTCACCAGTTCGTAACAGTCCTCAGCACTTTTAAGGTGGAAACTACATGCAAGAGCATATTGCACAACTGTGCTGATCATATTGCAGACGTCATGGCTGTATTCTAATAAGCCACGTAATTTTGCATCGCATGAAAAAACACCTGCATAAGTGTAGTTTGACACTCGGGCACGTTGGTGGCACTCGCACTAACATTGGATTTTTCAAACTTTTGGAAGCACTGCTATAGACTCACTCATGCTTCTTATCAGAAAGTATAAATGTACGTGGCTTACCGCTGTCAGCATGTCACTGTCTCGCTGCATTACCTGCCAAGAT
>JGI24158J21664_10004868_pt1 | contig 17395 bp, 10 predicted proteins | sample Ectturendosymbi3_FD_21664 | JGI IMG/M metagenome (IMG submission 21664)
AATGCACAGAGAGGATGTCATTTGTTCACATTTTGCTTGTGATATACTTCTACGCTTAATATCAGCACAATTTTTACTTTTATGTTAATACAAGCACATAGGAAAAGGATTTGGATCTGTTGCGTCACAGCAGCCCAGTGGAAGCACACATTTTTTGGGACCTGACCACTAGAAGACCGGGGCTGGCTAACAAGAAACAAAAACATTTTAACCCAAAAAAGATTAAATTTTCCAAATGTGTTGCTGCAAATTAAGAAAGATATATGTGGCAACAATGTAATTTGTTTGCATGTCATATCAATAATATTGTCAGAAAACCATGCATAAAGAACTAAAATACAATAAAGTTCCAATTGAAGACTCTTTCAAGTGTTGGATTGTATATTATATTTTTCAATTGTTTTTTCGAAGTCCGATCGAATTGAACAAGTTATGTTGCAAGGCTAACAAGCAGCTCTTATGATATTTACTGAGATGGTACTTAAATTAGATTTAACTATGGTGAATAAGTCTGCATGTTGTCAACTGCAAATCATTATTATAATCGAAAGAACACAGTTTTCTCTGCAGAGCTTTTTACAAAATTTTGCTTTGTGGGCCATAATTTTGGCTCCAGATATGCACATATGCTACAAAGTCAATCAAGGGCTCTAAACACGCGGGGTTTAGTATAGTTTTCAAAAAAACTGGGCCAAAAAAATGACTCGTTGGATTGGCGCCCATGGCCTGGTAAATTTGGCCAAAAACGTAAAAACATCCCCCCATTATTACGTTACCCCCAGAAAACCCCAAATCCAAAACGAAAATTTTTTTTTCGATCTTAGCTAGAAGACTCGCTGAATCCGCAGACTCTTTGAACTCTCTAGCTCAATCGGCTGGTGAGTTATGGCCAGAAATGTAATGGACACTTAAGTGGCTACCGTGGGCGTGAGAGGATTAACATTTGCTCTGTTAGTCAGTTCTATGTAAAAATGATCAAAACTACAACAGGTTTCAATTGCGAACAAATACTTATATTTTTGTACAAAAAAGGATTGTTGTAAGACCCCAGACTTTTACATCATACCGTTACCAACACATACGTTGCGAAGTATTAAATAATTTAAGGCATTATTTTCCAAAAGATTTTTGTAGGCAACCCATTATTTCGACCCAGTATAATGGATATCACTGTCCATGACTTTCGCTTTCAATTGCGATTAACGTGTTAACCCTACGTAGGTAACCTTTTTTAAAAGCGGTGTAAGTAATCAGTGCCATTCCTCTTTATATCGCATTTTCACCCCCTCCCAGGATTACTGGGAGGTCACCAGCGCAGAAACAGCTTTTACAACAATTTGGAAAGCATTTTCAAACTTATCTGACATTAAAAAAGAATTTGTTGCATGTCGTAAAACAATTATTATTAATAAAACAAACATAGGTCCACGCTGAAAAAAAGCGTGCGGTAGGCAAATTAGTGACACAAAACTATACGAAGAAAACGGAAATGCAACCAGTAACCTTTGATGGCAGTCTGTACAAGACCCATGCCATACTGTGTTTAAAAATTGAAGTTGTGCATGCAGTAGAAGTACATCAGGTTCAGACTTGAATGTTTGTTTACTTTCAGTAAATTTTCATGTTTCGTTACACATCTGGTGTGCTTGGCCAATTTTGGCGAAATTTTTTACAGTAATCAGTGGCAAAGTAATCATCACAAACTATTTAAACCGAAATGATTTTGACTATTCAAACCCATGTAACCATAGAAAATAACTTTGAGGCAAAAGATGTAATTGCTTCAAAAACAAACACAATCCACCTCCAAGAAAAAACGTTTATGGTACGCGTAGAGTCAAATATCCCTGCCAAGTAGTGCAAACTACCAGTCTCTAACTATTTAACACAAAATAATTTTGATTATCAAGGCCATTTCACCCCCCCAAAACACGCTTTGGGTACGCTTGTTTATTGCACATTAAGTATCTCTAGCAAAAATGGCGCAGTTCACAAAAAAACGTAACAAGTGGAACAAACCATCGACCACACTGCATTAGGTAGGTCATTTGAAATAGTGAATCTCTGTGAAAAGAATAACAGCAACGTTCGCTTTTGCTAGACAACATAATTTTCATTGCCACTTTGTTGTCACTAGAGAAAAGGCGGGATGCACAGACACACAGAAAGTGGCACCCTGACCTTTCGGCAAATACTCTTTGTTTAATTCCATTACCATGCACTGCACTGCTGTCTTGCCGTGCTTGAGTGATCTCTGACTTTGTCGCTGACAAGAGACTGAGATTAAAGTTGTTTATGGGGATTACGTCTCGCGAAACTGAAATGCAAATCTGCTGCAGCGCATCAATGCTCTTTTCGTGTCCCTCACTTGTCGAAGCCATTGGCATGGAACGCCTGTAACTTTCTACAACCTATGTAAAGGACATGGGTTTTACAGGTCAAGTACAATATCTTTCTTTATCATGCCAGCACAGTACTATAAGTACTTTGAAGCAGGGCTGTGGAGTCGGAAGTCTCATCATCCGACTCCGGGCAATTTCGATTATCCGACTCCAACTCCGACCTTCAGCTGTATTAGTTAGTTAAGTGATTATTCTTTTCAGATGAGTTCATAAACCCTACTTGCACTTCTTAAGAAAACGGGAACTTATTTTAAATGATGTACATGCACGTTTATCTCTCACTTTTGCAAAATATGATCAAGCAGGGGTTAATCTTTTAATTTTACAAGAAAAAATTACTCGTCTAAATTGCCACAATTCAAATTATCAGAGAACGCTGATAATTGATTAAAACAGATCCTTCGTATAAGATATCAGTAAAAAAGTAAAATTTAAAAATGCATGCATCCCACCGGTTATTGCGCAACGCGGTTGGAAAACGCGCTCGCGCATACTATCTCAAATGACTTCGTTGACACNACACTTNTGCGGTCGAACCCTGCCAAGCTTCAGCTTTGCTGAACGCATATTGTTGCTGCCTTTTTCCTTAGATGGCCAAAGAACATGTTACAAGTAAGCTCTTATAGGCAACAGGTCAAAATCCACGAACTACCAACCAAGAAAAAAAGTAAAACAAATTAGTTTATTTTTTAGCTTAACCACTTGGGAGCATTCACTTTCCTTTTCATTATCTAAACAGTTCATACTACCCTGCCTTCTGTTAGGTGTAAAAAACTTGCAAGGTTTAAGAATTAGTCGACGTGGATTTTTAATACAAAAAATTTGCGATAGAACGGCAGAACTCTACATGAATTGCTGTTACGAAAATCACTGCAGTTTAACTTCAAAGCGACAGCGATTGAAATTGTATGATAAAAGAACTAAAACTCATTTGTACGTATTAAGGAATATTTGTTCCTTTTAAGAAACTCATTTGTATGCGTTTAACGTTTTAAGGAAGTTTGCTACTATACGTAGAAAACCAAACGAAACAACTGTGTTGTTTCAATTAATTGCGTTGCAAAGCAGTTGGAGAAGTATGACCAGAAACCAGGGGTCGGGATTATCGTTCATAGTCAGACAGTTACCGCGCTTCGCCCATACTGGGCGATAAAAGAGCACGCCAACCTGGCAACGTAGCGAAATCCGAGTGTCTATTCTATTGGAGATCAAAGGTCGTAGTGAGTTTTCATATGAGTTGCCGCTTACTTGCAGATCGAATCTAACTGTGGGATGCCGAGTGTGGACAAGTCAATCAACACCAGCACGTATTTGCGGCGGAAAGTCCTTGTGCAAATACATTTAAATCGTGTATAGGCAGTGGCGACTCCGGCACACGGCATCAGCCCGAGTCTTCGACTGCGCTTTATATTTTAGAACGCGAGCTGGTTTGCTTTACATATTTGTGCCACCACCCCCTTCACTGATTAAAGTTGTTAACTCGGGCTCTTTCCATTGGGTCTTGTCAGTGTTCATATATTTTCTTTTCATGTTGAACCTCCGTGTTCATTTTGCAGGTAATGTAAATCAAAATTTTTTTTTCGTAGCAATGGTTCTCACGAATACGTTCGCTCGCGCATTACACAGGCTCATTCGTTAGAACACGAGCTGCCCTCTGGGATTAAGAAGTTTTTTTTTTAATTTAATTCATATCAGATTGAATGTTTTTTTGAAGCAATGGATTTGCATACAACATTTCAATTCCAATCCAATGGACGGTCGCCATTCGAGAATAATTTCAAACGAACGATACAGAGTCCAGTAACTCGGGCTAATATGAATGAGCCTAGTACGTACAGGACTAACTGGCGTTATCATTGCTCTGTGACGTGCGTAACAATGGAGGAGTTCTCATGAGAACTTATCATTGCTTGTTGATTAACTAACGTCACAGAGCAACGATAGTGCCAACCAAAATGAAAGCAAATGGAATTTCAGTGACGCAAGCCTTGAACAGTTGCATTCACTCCGAAAAAGTTTCGTGATAAGCCCGAGTGACGCTGCTGACCTCGAATCGCCCCTGAGTGTAGGTATTCAAGTTAGTGTGCTGCAGCCTTTCTGAATGGCCATGATCATCTCTTGTTGAAAAGTTAAGCTGCATAAATTGCCAAGTGTGACGCTCACGCACGTTTGTGGCACAAACAGTCACAAACGGCAAGTAAAAGGTCAGCCCGGAGTCGGAGTCTTTAAATTTCCTGCGACCCCGACTCCGACTCCTCAGGTTCAAAATCCTCCCGACTCCTCGTCTCCGACTCCACAGCCCTGCTTTGAAGGGCTTACGAAATGCCAAAACCTGTACAAAAGTCTATTTCAGGAAATGCATAATCACGTGAAACGGCGATGTTTAAAATTTTGACAGGTCTGAATAACAGCAAAAGAGGCTTATCATGAATCAGGTCGTCGAAGCAGCATGTTTTAAGAACAAACTCCCTTCAGAATCGCATTTGCAGAGCTTGATCTTCGATCTAAGTGTGAAACTTGGTTTCGCCAAAAATGTCCATTGTTACCTGAAAAAGACCGGTTTCGCTTTGTCTACATCAAATGTGTCTCCGGTTACATGTGTGAGATTTGCCATTTTGTCACTAAGGAAGAGACCACTGCCAAATNTGTCCAAACTCCCCTCTTACTCAAAAACTGCAAAACCTATGCAGATTTGCGCAGTAGTACCTGAAATAACTCTTCAGAAAAACAGCTACTGAGGAAATGGATGTAAAAAAACCTCCTTAATTTTTTTAGCACTTTATTAAAATTAACATAGTCTGATTTACCTCACGTTACCTGAGCAGAATTGACTAGTTTCTAGTAGAAAGAACTCAAAGGGGGCACCCATTTGTGGGCGCTCCAAAAATGCTTGCGAAAGCACTCATCTGAAACATCTCACGAATATCTGAGCTTTTTTTCAGAAAAAGGTGGATATCAACTTGGAACAAGAGAAAACTTACATTGTTCACCACGTCAAAATATGTCTTTCCTCCGAGATCCGTCGGATAAATCACCAGGATATCGTTGATGGAACTATAGACTGATACATTCGGAGGAAATCTGGCAAAGAAAAAGTCGCCAACAGTGTACATTTTCTTAATCAAGAAAAAAACAAAACTATTTTTTCAAAACAAACTGCAGTAAAATATATGAAAGGACACAAAGTTACAAATAGCATTTTCAATTTATGTATTTTTTCAAATGTATCTTAACTTTTCTCTCCAAACCTGTTCACAGCAGCATGAAAAAGCTATTTTTCATAAGAGATTTCGCTCCAGGAATGTGGAGCCAATTATTGGAGACATTTACACAGGTTCATACAGTGGCGTAAGCAAGAAATTTTCACGGGGGTTTCATTCAGTGGCATATGGTGGTCATTTGTTTTTGGTGTGCGCTGTTTGTGACGTCACAAGTTGACGTCATATTCATGTTTCCAAACCAACATTTTGGCAATATTTGTTGACAAAATTTACATATCCTTCTACATGCACTCTCCTTATTTTATGTGTCACTGCACTGAATATAAATTATCAACACTTCAGGTTAGGATATTGGAGGAAAATACACTCAACGCTACGACACAGCAGTTCATAACTGCAAAAATATCAGGCTACGCGTTGAAACATAGGATTAAAACACGCTCATGACTGCGTCAGAGCAATTTACAGCTGCAAAATTAGGCTGCGCTAATGTCTCATAGAATACGAGCAGTCGAGCATAGAAAGTGTGCAGCTGGACTGTCTGGCGCACACCCCAGTTAGCAAGATCGAATCTTGCTGAACTACATAAGAATTGAGAATGCGCACAAAGTACGCAACAAAATGTTTGTTATTTGTTGTGTATAAAAGTCCAGACAAACGCTTAGTTTTCCTTTAACCCTGCTGAGACATTATCAAATGCCTGAATGCTTCTATTTTAACAACTGCTGTTTTTGAGCTCTTGCAACAGTTCTATCATGCTATAGAAATTGGTAATGTTGCCAATGCTGTCACCGCTTGCGCTGATCAGCCACAGCAGACAAAATAGAGACAATTATTTTGGATGAAGTGAACTATCGCGGAACACAATCTTGAACATTCGCAGTGGACGAAGAGTCTGCAAAACGTTGTGAGATGGTTTCTGGATGCAGAGGATAACTTAGATTCCCACGAAAACCTATATTATAACTTCTTGGCCCATTTGAAATGTTCTTTGAATTTTGCATGCCGATTCATTCCATGTTGTTTGCATTAAAACGACAAATTAACAAGCAAAATGTATGCGAAAACAATTAATCTCCTTTGCGCAGGTAATAAAATTTTTGTACAATATCAAGCTCAATATGAAGCTTAACTCCAACTCACCCGTTGCGTACGCCTTGGGTTCATATGTTATTGGCCATCCCTTACCAATGCCCAATGACAGGACAACTAGATAATAGACCCCGTGAATCAATACTAAATTAAATTACATATAAGGTAACGAAATTTCGTTGTATTGTGCAACACCTTCACTCCCACACGCAACGCGCTAGACTTAACCATGCGTCGCAGTAACAAGGAACACAAATTCATGAAAGAACACGAGGATATATTCGTGGCGGTAGTTGAAAAGCATGCGCTTGATGGCGCTAATACATTTACTTTGATGAAACACAAGCATAAAGGGCACACGCCTGAATGACGCCATCAGCATTATTATGATGTAGTACTGCGGTAACTTTCAAATACACCGATTTATAAAATGCTTGAGAGAGTGGGAGGGTGCGAAGGACCAGGGATCATTTAGGCTGCAGACCTCCCAAGTACGAAGTTACTTGTAGTGTAAAAGTAATAGTTTATAGCAGCAAGCAAAAGTATTTTGCTCTGCTTATGAAGTTTAATATGCGCGATGCGGTTATACAGTATGTTTTTTGAAGCAAAATGGATTGCAGGCAAGGTCAAGCCAGCAGAAGAAAATCGTTTATAGTTGTCACATTAAACATCTGCTCTTTTCACACATTTAAAACATTCGTGGATGCTAAAGAGGAAATGCGTCAAAAGTTATAAACCAATGCAACCCTGCAATGGTGCCACGGAATTTAAGAAGGTTTACAGCTTAGGCGTCCAAACATGTTACGGAAAATAATTCTCAGTCGATGTATGCATGGGAACATATTTCATGAATCGACTTTTCCATTGTAACAGCGTTAAATAATATAACCAATGCACCTGGTTTATGTACCAATAAAAAGAACACAAAATACGTTTCTAGTAGCCGAGTAAAACATATTTCTTATAATGTACTGAAAAAAGTGCCAAACATGTTTTATTCATAATTTCTAATAAATTTATTGACCAGATTTCTATTTCACTGCATTTTATCACTTTGGCACCGTAGTTTAAACGTGCTTTTGGTAAAGAAAATTGTCGAGTTTTGATTTGTCTTGCATTATACGGATTAACATCTGTAATAAGTTTAAAATAATTGTTAAACGTAGTCGGAAGCTGAGAGTTGGTATATTTGTTCATGAGCTTGCCCACTTCAGGATTGTAAATACTTTTTAGTTGGATAAGTTTCTGCGTTTTTTAAATGTTAGTAATTTTGCTATTCACAAGTTCATTTGTGTTTACCGTAAGCAGCTCATGGCGCGGTTTAAAACATTTTGAGGACCGCAAAGCACCTATAGTGGCTATGATTTGTCCGGTCATAACTTGTGACCGATAGAGCAAGAGATCTGTTCAAACTTCAAACCCTCTACGGATTCGGGAAGTCTTCTAGTTTCGATAAAAATAATTGGGAAGTTTTGGATTTGGATTGTGTGGGTGACGTTGCAATGGGAGTAGGTTTACAATATTTTGGTCGAGGTTACCGGGCCCTCGCTCCAAACCAACGAGCCAATTTTTGGCTTAAATTGTTTTGGAAAATAGGCTATGATCCGAGTCTTTAAAGCCCATGATCGGCTTTCTAGCATTTCCGGTGCCAAAACTTAGGCTCAAAAAACAATTTTTCGGTTTTTCAATAAAGTCCAACAAAAGCTATGCTTGGCCAATTTGCCGTAACTTGCCAGCCGATGGAGTTAAAGAGCTGTTCGAGCCCACAAAAAACTTGGAAAGTCTTCCAGTTCGACTGAAAAATGGGATGTTTTGGATTTGAGTTCTTTGTGGGTGACGTCATATTAAGGGTGGGTCTAGACTTTTTTTCCTACGTCATCGGGCCCTGGGCGGCAACCCTAGGGAGTAATTTTTGTTTCTATAAATAACTACGCGAAAATCCGCATCTTTAGAGCCTTTCATTTGCCTTCTAGCATTTGTGGTTAAGAAGTTACAACCTGAAAATCACAAATAATAAACAAAAAATTAATTTTATTATTTGTTGTTTTCAGACTATAACTTTCAGACCACAAACGCTAGAGAGGCAACCGACTGCATGTTTATACAAATTGAAAAAGAAAAACAATCCAGAAGAACTTAGGAATTCCACGCATGTATTTTGAATTCACATTTGGACACAAAGGGCTAGCTTAAATTGCATTTTTAGGTATCGAGTGGCCTTGCCGAGGTTAAAAATCAAAGCAAGCAAAATCTGCAGATCATCAAAAATGTCAGAGAAAGCAATTCCACGAAAAGAGTCTAACCATCAACGTGCAACATGGGGGCACAAGCGAAGCGATGACATCCACAAACCTTGAAATTGGTATTATTCGGGTATACAATTTTAATATTTGGGCATCTATTTATTGATAGAAAAAATATTGAATCTGAACAAGTTCTTCCAAATTTGACTAAAATGAACAACATTTTGAGCTTCATTCATATTAAATTAGACGACAGTGCTGCAGCCACACCTAAAAAAATCAAAATCCGCCTCTTAAAGCCAACCGTGACCATGGCATTCCTCTAGCCTTCTTCACCCTCGTCGCTCAGCGGTTAGAGACTCGAAATCCAGTACACAACGTGTTCAGCCTATCAATATCTTCAAGTAACTATGGATTTCACACTTAGCTGTTACTGCAAGGTGGTGTTGCCCTTATGCAAGAAGGCCTTCAGCGTGTTTTTCTGTTTGTGGCCCTATGCCACAGTAGTACTTGTGACGTCAATCATGACCGTCAGAACAGTTTCAATCAGATTTGTAGAACGTATGAGAAGAAAAGCATTTTTAAGCGAAAATACTTGGCAACTCCAAACACATGCATCGCCGTGTACCTATGGGTGCAAATCGAAACTGTTTCTGCAGATATGATCAAATAGAAATGGTCGAGACGTGGGCAAATGACACTTTTGACAAGTGTAACAGATATCCTCTTGCTTATTCTTTAAGTTATGTTGAAACAAACAATCCAAATATTTTGAAAAAGATAGAAACTCATTTTTAGAATTAATCATTACGTCACTTAACTCACTTGGCATGGTAAATACCAAAGTGGTTCAGTAATCTGTACAATGATGGAGAGGTTTCGCATATTTGCACAGGAATCTTGGGGTAATACATCAGGTAAGCTAAGCACATTTCGTGGTTTGTGCTTAGTCCGCCCTGTCATGAAAGAAAAAATCAGGGATAGTTAGATTGTAACTAGAAGGGCAATTCAAATTGAGGTAATTTTCCGCTGTACCCCCAACGACAATGAAAGTGTAACTGCATGTTTTTTGCCGAAATAAATTATTTTATGCCAGGTTTTGCTGAAAGGGGCTCTTGCTCGGCAACGAATCATTTGCAGTGGTTTGAAAGGGATTGTATATCTCGTTTTTTGTGTAAACATTACCAGCTTTTGTTCAGATAAGATTTAATGTCACTCAAAATCTTTTCAAAGTTTCTTGGCACTCGTAGTTTTGAAAGAATTTTTGCATAGGTATCCACATTTTTTGAGGATGTGCAAATAAATCTTTAGCTATTTCCAAAACCAAGCCTAGAATATTTTGTTTCTTGGATACCTACATGTCGCATGAGTTGAATTCATCTTTGAGGGAAGTACAGCAACAAGCATTTTATTTTAAAAGCAACGCTTTGCACCAACAATATAAAGAAATATTTCAGCAGCACTGAAAACATTTGTGGAAAGTTTCAAAACTTGGAGTGTATTTTTCTTGTACCAATTTTAAGCATGGTTTACAACATAGACGACCTACAAATATGAAGACAATATTTCTTGTCACTATTTGAATCGGAATATTTGCAGCACATAATAGAATTGTAAAAGGTCAAAACGTTCCAAAACCAAATTTTGCTTGATATTTCAACATGCACAAATTATCACTATGTTCTTCGTGATAAGATTTTATAAAACTTTAAGTCTATTGCTGCAGTGCCTGTTAACTGGAATGAAAAGACTCACCAAAGTGATATTACTTCGACCCTTGGAATTATAATGGCACACCACTTGTACAGCATCGCCTTCTCGTACAACTCTCTCTTTATGCAGATATCGCGTTTCTTGAAAATTGAAGTCGTAGAATCTGTCTCGAGCAATATGTGGCAGCTCTGTCCCGTTCCTAGAAAACAGCAAAGAGGCTTTTGTTCAAGCTTCAGTGCTCTCCAGAAAACTTACTATTTTCCTCAGTTCAAACACAAAAACGCCTTTTCTGGCATTGGCTACTCATGTTTGCGAAAGCTTTCATAATGCGAAATGAAATTGTGCTTATGAACATAGTTTTGCATACGTTTTTTCCAGATAATTGTTTCTGGATATGCGGCCCTCGAAGACTTATTTCAACAATACGTTTGTACACTTTAGTTACCTTTTTTATACATAAAGCATTGCACTTTATAAAATTCCGCATAACTAATATTTTTTTATTATTTATCTATTTATTTATGTTTTGTTCTGCCGCCTCAACAGACAAAAATATGTAAGCATTTTTTCCAGTACAAGCTGCAGGTCTAATCTGTACACTTCTGAGGAACACAATAGTCATTTGTGGTCAAAACAACCACGTGTTGCAAACCACGGAAAAACAATCTGATTAGAGCTAGTTCGTTCGCCGTTTAAAAGCGATGCTCACGCGTTAGGTGCTACTTGTATTTATAGTTAGAACTCGGGTGTTGTCTTGAAACTGCGAGATTTCAATTGTGGATTCATGCTGAAGTAACTTTTCAAGATCTTTATGGTTTTCTCAACAAGCCCACCATAATCAATGCTTTGATAAACTGTAACGTACGACCCATCATATCGAGACTAATAACGCAGGCGACTTATCAACGTTCGCACTTGTAGATTTAATGATTTCGACTTTACATGACAAATATTGCGTAATGTACCTTAGGTGTCTGACAGTCAGTCCCTTTCCCAGCAAATGTGAATGAAGCACGACAGCAAAGACATTAATCTCTTGTCTCTTTGCCAAACGCATCGCCTGCATTAGAGAAAACATGATTTCATTCATTTTCATTTTCAAACCTGTTTTTCCTCTGGGGAGGGTGGCCGTAGCAGCAGCCCTAGTAGAACTTGAAATAGCCCACGGTCGTCTGCAGTCTCAAATATTTCTCCTGAATCCACAACCAGACGAAACCAAGCAAAGCCGGAGGTGTATTTACTCCACATGGCGCTTNGACGATCTTGAGGTTACGTTAGTGTGGGTGTAGCCAGGAGAAGTTTTTTCATCAATTTTCNGAGTAACATTATGAACACATGGCCGAANCAGTGTAGCTGGGATCTCTCTATTCGGAGCAGAAGTGACTCTACCTTTAAGGCTTTAAGAGTTTCACAGCTGCGCTCTTTGTCGTGAAGTGTCACGGCGTTAATCGTTTGGAAGAATCCCATCTATGGCGCTTTCAACTCAAACAGTATTCCTTCAGTCATTACACAAAATTCATGACCGCAGGTGAGGATCGGAACAAAGAATGCCACCCCAAGGTACACCTGGTACAGCGCATTGCTGCTCACTTGCAGCGTACACCGGATATGGTTTCCNCAGAGACTGTGATACCTCTGTGTTTTCAGTGCTGATTTTATTCCGGAAGGTAGGACAAAACTGATCAACTTCATGATGAAGGTGTTCAGAATATGCAAGCAGTACCAAATCGCCCGAAAAAAGCGAACGGTTTTATCTACAGCTTCCAAAAGTAAGAAGACAAGACTTACTTTCAAAATACTTTCAAATATCTTACGTTCATGAGTTATTTATTCGAATTAAATCTATTGTCTCATTAATAATAATATCATCCATAGAATGGGTGGTGACATTTACAACTATCAAATCATTTTGTTTCAGTTTTATCAATTGTTTCCTGAAAAAGTTCGTAACACACAATCATCCGCAGGAAATTTGCAACTGCCACAGTCAGTTGCATTACTTTTTATAAAACATTTTGTGCTTCCACTTTAATATTTCACGCAAACAAGCACTTTAGCAAGCGATATTTAACAACAAAATTAACAAGAGCTTGCTAATTGATTGAAATAGAACGGATTTCAGATTTCTCTACCTTTTTCTTGCCTCAAACCTTTTAAGACAATCCAGTAACTCCTATGTTACATCGAAACGCTTTTTGATAGGTATGCATAGCAGTAACTAATCTGTGCTTTCATTCGTATTTATAATGGTGAAATAGTCAAATCTAATTGCAAAGTTGTAGTACTGTTTACATTTTTCTAATGTTGCGAACTTCGGCCTATGTAATTTCGCAACAACAAATATTTTACCCGGTTTTGGTGGAGCCTAGTAAAATAGTTTAAAAGGTGTTTTCAAAACCAGTGACATTTATTTTTGCTAGATTTCTTTGATATCCTGAACAACTAAAACTGCGAGGGTGTATTGAAAACTACTGTAGTTCGACCTTTGTTAAAGGAGGCATATACGCACATGTTTTCGTGTATTTGGTTGTAGTGGCATGACACGTATATTTCTCATGAGGTTTAAATGTTTGGCAGCGTTTTTCCAGATGTAGGTAAGGATATACTGTACGCTTATCCAGGGGTGTATGAACGGCGTTCCCACACCTTTTTGCACTAGCAAAGTTACTTGAAGATTTGGATTTTTCATTTCAATTTCTACGTGGAGCGCCTGAAGCAGCATGAATGTATTAATGACAAGTTATCTCGTGTATAGCACCGTACCATGGTTGTGTAATTACTGTTTTGCGACATCACCAATGGTATTTGCATACTCCACGCTTTGTCTGACTGTTTGCGTTCATCGTAACTCTGCTATCCTCTTTTCAGAGGGGTAATTAGTCTTGAGGTTTTCACGACGCTGCGGAGTAGATTACAGCTCGCCTGAGTGGATTGCGATAACTAAAGGAGCTTTGTGCATTTTTCCTTTTTATTTGGTGTAGGAAGGCCGTTCCCACAACTCTTTTTTAGCACTACACCCTGTGTTTATCTGAATAATCTGCATGATGTAGGACTCGCTAAACGTCCGTCTAAAACGAAGTGCAATTGTCTTCTTCAAAGCTGAAAAGGTTAACTGCTGCTGTCAGCGACATGAGTTCAAAGAAAAAGACTACTGTATCTTCATTTTAACATATTTATAGTAATTGGCGTTGGATTAATTATGTATTATCAGCATAAACCAGAATCTGAAGGGCGATCGACGCATTGGTTTCATCCGACGTTGGCAAAACCAGAAAAAGTTAAAATCACAATATCCACTGGAAAAATAGTGGCCCAATACTGTTTTTGGGATCTGATTAACTTTTTCTTGTTGATTTTCCCCAAGAAATATCTGACTCTTGGACAACTTGAACCAAGATTTCCAGAATAAAACTCAATTTGGAAATGTAGAAAGTTTTTCCTAAACGTGACTATACCTGGCTACATACAATCATCAGAACAAATTAAAATCCATTCTTTTGAGTGGAAATTGAAAACGACTCCACATATTCCGTACCTACCTTATGAAACACCATCACACTACCATTTCTTAGTTGCAATGAAAGAAACAGTGAGAGAAAAACTGTTGCGAGTTTGTCAACTAAGCTTAAATGAGCTAAAAGATGGATACCTATAACGAAAAGGAAATCAGGACAAAACAGTCTTGAACTTTGGCTGATCACTGGCACAACAAGAGAAGAATGCGATGCGAGCATAAAAATGAACGACGTACTGGAGCAACCGAACCCGTGCTTTCATTGCTCATGCACGATCTTGCATTACGAGAGGAAACGATAAACGAAACACATTCACACAGTGTTCACCCAGTCTAAAAACAAGCCGGTCGACCATATCTGCACGGTGGTACACCACGTGAACCTCGCACCGAACAGCGTGTCTCCCTCGTTTCTACACCGTTCAGATTCGCGCAATTTGCATCATTCGTTTACAACAAACCCAATTCCTTTGCACCATTTTACCCCCTTGTTCGTTACTCGTGACGGGGAAATGCTTGCCCTTTCAAATGCCGGAGATACAACGTTTGTCGTCTGCGTTTGTGGACAAGGTGCTTTTTCGCACAGATAAGCATTTTGTTCTCGGCCATTTTTGTGGTGAACATTAGCATACATCGGAGTGGCATCCGCAGTTCCGCTACCTCTACAGCGCATTGTCGTGTTTTCCAGAACGCAAAAGAACATTGGACCCGACCACAACAAATGGAAGGCAGAATCTTTCCATCTCCGGTTGACATTGAAGAAAGATGGTGCGCATGGGCCTTTGTACAATGAAGGCCTACTACCATGCAGTACATCTGTCAAAACACGTGACGCGACAGTTTATCGAACAACAGTTCATCGAACGACAATTCATCGAACTATAATTTATCGAACGACAATTTATCGAACGACAGTTCAACAAAACGACAGTTTATCGAAACGACAGTTCATCGAACCGACAGTTTATCGAACGACAATTCAACGAACCGACAGTTTATCGAACCGACAGTTTATCGAACCGACAGTTTATCAAACCAACAGTTTATAGAATCGACAGTTTATCGAACGACAGTTTATCTAACTGACAGTTTGTCGAAACGAGAGTTTATTGAATTTTTTAAAACTGAATGCCAGCATTTTACATGGACACATGCAAGGCGTTCATCGAATTTTATTATACCCATCAAAACCGTTTCAAATGTACCCATGCAGAGAGTTTATCGAATTTTATTAAACCCAATAACAGTATTTTAAATGCACACACACAATTGTTTTATCGATATTTATTAAACCCAACATCATCAGCCTTTTAAATCACCTATACAATGAGTTTAACAAATTTTGTTGAACCCAATACAAGTGTTTTAAAATGCACACATACAATGGGTTTACTTAAATTTATCAAACCAGGCGTGTAGCTAGGGGGGGCAATGGGGGAAGTTCTCCCCCAATTGAAAAAATGCGCCAAATATTTCTGGTTACTGAAGCTTTTGATATATAAACCAAAGAAATACTTTAGTGCAAATCAACGTAACTCTTAAGAAACCTATCCTACTTCAGTTTTTATTCGAACTTGATCAAAACAGTATGGTTTACTAATTGGTCAAACGTTGTGTACAGTGTAAATGCTGAGGTACTCATACCGTGACTGAAGTTTACCTAAGGTTTTGCCCCAGTGGAAGTTGAAGATATTGAAATACGAACGTGCCTCTAAGCGCTTGCAATCACTAACAGAAACCAAAACGAGGTGTAACGTTTTCGCAGCTGTTTCTGACGTACCAACTGGAACGAACCAGCTTTCTACGTGAACGTTAACTAATTTTTAATTTAAGTAGAAGAACCACTTGCCCAAATTGGACAGATGTTACCTGAGCAGGGTTAACACGTGGAAACGGCAACTACAGAAGAGGAAGCTACCACTGTTACGTAGGGCAACTGTCGCATCAAAGAGCCAGTTAGTGGGTAACATTACCTTAACGAGCAAATTCGTGCATTATTGTTCTAAAACGTATCCAGAAAAAAGGCAGAAACAACAGATTTCGTCTGTGTTTTTTGTATTTGCAACAAAGCGGAACATCTCAAAAAACTCGGCAAAATCCAGATTTCGCCCGGCTTTTTTTGGTCTTTGAAAAAAAGCCAAACACTTTGAAAAAAGCCAAATTGGCAACCCTGGCTCAGAGTGTCCTGACCCCTATTAGTTGCCAATAGATACTAAAAAGAAAAAACGGACTTTGCACTTGGAACTAATTGATTTAAAGCGTGGCGATTGCAGCTGGAGACACCCCGCCGTAATACTTTCAGTACACATGCAGCCCACTATACGTCGGGAAATTAAGGTCTAGAGCAGGACCAACCTGGGTACATTTACCCCTAGATGTACATTTGCTTAAAAGTTCTATTACGAAATCAGTGGATTTGTGTCATCTTTATTCGGGTCTTTTTGACAGATAAACTGTCGCTCGATAAATTGTCAGTTCGATGAACTGTCGGTTCTATAAACTGTCGGTTCGATGAACTGTCAGTTCGATAAACTGTCGGTTCAATAAACTGTCGGTTCGATAAACTGTCGGTTCGATAAACTGTCGTTCGATAAATTGTCGGTTCGATAAACTGTCGTTCGATAAATTGTTGATTCGATAAACTGTCGGTTCAATAAATTGTTGGTTCGATAAACTGTCGGTTCGATAAACTGTCGGTTCAATGAACTGTCGGTTCGATAAACTGTCGTTCGATAAATTGTCGGTTCGATGAACTGTCGTTCGATAAACTGTTGTTCGATAAATTGTCGGTTCGATGAACTGTCGGTTCGATCAACTGTTGTTCGATAAATTGTCGGTTCGATGAACTGTCGGTTCGATAAACTGACATTCGAGAAATTGTCGGTTCGATGAACTGTCGTTCGATAAACTGTTGTTGGATAAATTGTCGGTTCGATGAACTGTCGGTTTGATAAACCGTCAATCGAGAAATTGTCGGTTCGATGAACTGTCGTACGATAAACTGATGTTGGATAAATTGTCGATTCGATGAACTGTCGGTTCGATAAACTGTCAGTTCGATAAACTGTCGGTTCGATTAACTGTCGTTCGATAAATTGTCGGTTCGATGAACTGTCGTTTCGATAAACTGTCAGTTTGATAAACTGTCAGTTCGATAAACTGTCGTTCGATGAACTGTCGGTTCGATAAACTGTCGGTTCGATAAACTGT
>JGI24158J21664_10004870_pt1 | contig 17394 bp, 8 predicted proteins | sample Ectturendosymbi3_FD_21664 | JGI IMG/M metagenome (IMG submission 21664)
ACATAAGGAAGACAGCAGGGAAGCACTGCCATCACCACCACCGATAGTTGCATAATGGAAAAAATGTTACATGCCACTGAAACATACTGTTCATTTTTCAGCTACAAAAATCTCTTGTAATGGTAATTTCTTGAACTAGAAAGCCGGAATACTTTTTGTCCTTGGAAAATTTTTAAATTAACCTTTTTTACCAGTGCTACAAAACTTGTTGCTCATTTTTATCCAAATTACCGTTCACATTTGTTTCACAAAATGGTTACCAAGGATAGTTTTCCTGTGATTTTGCCTTGTGCAAACATAATGCATGCTCAGCTTGTTTTCGGGAGCATATTGAAAAATCAACCTTATTATCAGAAGTTTAGTATGACTTGCTTGCTTAACCTTTCCTTGTTCCAGGTATTTATGTTTTTCAAAAATCATCTTAAACTTCCATAGAAAGTACTTACAGCTATTTTGTACAATTGCACACAAACCTGAGCAAGTTACATTTTCAGCTTTTTATCAATGGCATGTAGTGAAAGGCAAAAATATATTACAATTCCAGGCATTGTAATTTTTACAATTCAAGTTTGTGGAATGCTTAATCAAAAAATGCAATTGCTATTTTGGTTTAATAAGTTTAGATCAGTGATGCTCAACGTGGTCTGGTGGACCAGTCCGCCAGTGGTCCACCTGGAATTTCTAGTGGTCTGCAGAGAGTTCCACAAATCATTGATAACATGTTTTGAAAAATTGTAAGCTTTGCTGTACTTACGTATTATATAAGACCACCTATGTGCAATACAGCTTCGACTGGTTGTTCATGAGGTGTCAGCATAGCAAAGTGTTCCATTGGATATTTCTTTGAAAAGATGGTCCATGGGCCAAAAAAGGTTGAGAACCACTGGTTTAGATTTCTGCAATATATCCCATGCAGTCTTGAAAAGCTGGGCGAATGTGATTCGTTTGAAATTCCTGTGCTTTAATGAGCAAGAATATGAGAATTCAGCCGTTGAATTTTGTTCATATTGTGACACTGCGATAATAAATTTTACAACTCGGTTGCGTTGTTTGATTCCTCTTTAACTTCTCACCTTTTGGCCTTAGCGTTCAAATGAAATCGACGTCAATCTCAAATGACTCTACAGCGCCCTCTCATCTTCCGATATTTTGCACGAAAACACGTCCAAACTGCTAAGATGTAGTCTGCGACGGTATTCAAAAAAAATTTTACACTAAAGCTCGTAGCCATTTTTACATCAGTATTTGTGTTGTTGGGATTGTCAAATACCGGACATTTTTCTACTGGACAGTTGATTTTATAGAAATTCAAAGAACTGCACCCAGTCAGCCATTGCTAATCTACTCAGCATGAGGTTGCTCGTTACCAATGTCACTAAAAAAGAAACGGCTCAACAGGAACCTTTTTAGATGCCACGTCGGGCAACTTTGTGCATAGCCCTTTGCCAAGTTACTTGTAACAATCTCCCGGCACAAAACAAGCATGTTTCAGCGTTGGGTTACACTTTTTATGAGAGCAGGTAGTTGCTATCATTGTACTAATTCTAATACTATTTGGAATTGCGCTGTTTTGCAGAACATCAAATCAATCGTTCAGAAAAAGAGTTCATAAAGCTGTCGGAACAGTCGCGAAAGTTGAAATTAATTCTGTCGAGAATCCCTGACGAAATGAGCGACAGACCAAGATTTCTCCAGACTATCAAGTAAGCCATGCAATATTTTCCATTGTGGTACTGATGTGTTGGTGCTTTAACCACTGTATTGCATGTAGCAGACCACAATGGCTGCGTTATACCTGTAAATGTAAAAACGCAAGTATTTTGCTATATCTTCCTGACGATTGCTTTCTGTGATTTAATAAGCGTCTACCATAAGTAGGCCTCGCAAGTTTTGCTGTTTGTTAGAATCGACATATGGATTAATCCGCAGTCGGTATAAGCACAATTTAGGACACATACTATGGTAAATACTACTTTTAAGTAAAAACTGAAATGTTCTTTGACATAAATGCACGGCTGGTATGCCCCCGATCTGTTTTTGATAGCCAATTCGTTTCAACCCAAAATCACCAAACCGACGAAGTTGAACACTGTAAAACTTTAATCATAATTTGTTGTATGCTGCGTTTGTTGTTTCTGTGTGTTCGAAATACAGGGCACAGAAGCGCACTGTGTATTTTAACGTGAGGCCGTTTTACGCGATGCAATGAATTTCTCGTAAAACGTATTGCGCGATGCCTTACGTATTGGTGACTCAGCGCAAACTTGGTTTGTTTGTCGTTGCTGATAGTCTGCATACTTCTGATACTCTAGCTTGTTTGTCAACCGCTCTGGAATGACGTGGATGCTTGAAATGGAATCCTGTAGTGGATTGCTGCACTCTCGTTTTACGTTCAAGTATTCGCAACTGGAAATCGTAGACTGCTTTGCGATTAGACTTGCCGTCTTGCCAATAAGAATTGCGGCGATTGAGAGAAGATCTCTCCATATCCCTGTACATTTTTATAAAATATGTAGCTACAACTTGTTGCCAAGTCCTGTTGAGTTATCTGCTTCAGTGGTTGTTTTTTTACGAAGGGATATAGCAAGTGCAATAAAGGATCTTCTGTCTGCGGTAAATGACGTGTTCCGAAAATACAGTACCCGCGAAAATAGAAAGGTGGGTCTACAGGAGTGACAGGCTAAGTAGGTCTATTGACAAAATGTAATGTGTGTAGTAAAGTAATTAATGCGGTACACACGTGCAAGTTAAACGTGTGTTCGACATTTGTTCCCGCGTGTGCCTTATGATGTTTGTGTTCAGCTCTGCTGTATGCGAAAGATGGTCACATGGAGTGTGTTCGCATCAAATGAGAGTATCGCGTTTAGTCTTATCTACGCAGCATGTCGGTGCCAGTGGTATTTCGTTGACTGGCAAGGTAATAATTGATTGCTGTAGTATTTGCTTTTCGAAGCCTGACGACGTACGAAGTGTATTTTCGCGCTTGTAGAAGTGTCAGACTTTGTCGTACGTTTCAGATTTTAGATACACAGAAAAAGGAGTTTGTGAAGTGCTCCAAAAGTTTCAGCGACACCCTGAAGTCGTACTTCAGAGACGGCAGGTGAGAGCGCCACCTTACGCAAGCTGCGTGGCATTTTTCAAAACTTTGCCGTCGTGCCTTGTGCTGCTTATCCCGATCTCGGGCTGTTTCGCAATAGTGCCTTTGCGTGATATGGAATTCTATTTTGGCTTTTGCTGTGAATAGTTATCAGATATAGCATGCTTTTTTCTCCTCAAATTGCTGTTGGGTGGATTTTAAACGGCGAATGAATCCGATCGTCATCAAAATCACTTAATGTTTTTAACATCGGTTAGTGTTTTAACATGTGTGACTTTTTGTCGTCTTCTCTGCTATGTTGTGACGTTTTAATGAGCATGGAGAGGTTGAACGTTTTGTGCTGATTGACATTCATTAAGGAATCCCCGTTGTAAATGTTAAGTGCTGGTTCTTGATTTCAACCGGCGAGGGCTCAATTTTTTCTGTTGTGACATGAATTGATTTGTCGGGGAGCCAGCCGATTCCAATCGGTTACGGCTGACTTGACAACGAAGCATCTGGTTGCAATGCTTTAGTGAAATCATGACCCAGGTATAATTATCCGATACCCTTGTTGACTTCGAACAATTTCCTTTCCACGACTTTGGTTGTTTGAAAAGGTTAATGAAATTTCAAGAGTGGGAAATAAGCCTGCCGTTCGTTGGTTGTGGTAATATTTTTAAAACATGGTTGAAAAATGCGCGACACCATTGACTATGAGCCGCATTGTGAGTTGCATTGCATTGTTAAAATTATGTTTTTTCACGGAAAAAAGCTTTGCATCTGCTGTCATAGGAGCTTCAGACCTGTCATTTTAATTGTCACGAGTTCGCCCGACATTTTGTCGACTTTTCGAGCTGGCATGGAAGATGTTGCTGCTATGTTGTTGTGTTGTGTCTTTCTGGGCTTCTGTGGCTTGTTTGTTGCACAAGGTCCCATGTATTTTGGTCGAGGTGAAATATCTGCAAACCATGCATATTTACAAACAGCAACAAAAACAAAGCAACCAAACATTCACACCGTTCCAGGGATTCACGTTGTCACGAACTGTGCGCCTTCATCGCCTTTCTAGTCGTGCGCTTGTGTACAGTATGTAGAATAAAAGTTGCTCCTGACTAACTGCGCGTCATACCGTTTTGTTTTCGTTGTAGCGAAGTTCCGGTCTACGTCAGCGCAAACCGGCTGATCCACCAAGCGAACGCCATACTGCTAGTCTTCAGGTCGACGTCATCCGGCTGGTGACATTCGACTCTCATCGATGACTGTGTGGTGTGCGTTATCATCGACGATCCATCCTTTGGACGCTTCCTCCGTTTCCTACTTACAAGCGCTTACGAACCCGGCCCGGCGGCTCCCCGGGGCCCGTCGCAATCGCTTCCTGGTCGCACCTGTGGTCTGTCTGTCCAGCACAGCGCGTTCACAAGTCGTTGCCGAGGTTACCGGAAATCCGATCTGCTGAACGCACCTGCCTGGACGGCGCTCCCGTCGCGGGATGCAGTTTTTCAATTTGTCTCTTGTCTGCGTGCAAGCACTCGTGCTTGCGCCACTCTAGAATTGGATCAGCTCACTCCTCCGCTGCTATTTGCGAGCTGCAAGAGAAAGCTGACGAATGACCACAACCTCGTGACTGCTCAACGGCGAAACGGATACGGCATCTAATCGCGGCCGCGTTGCCAGCTGTGACCGATTCATGTTCTGTTCAAAATGCACTTTCCTTTGGAAGCGATGTTTCTGCTTTTAAGTCCGTGACTCTGCGTTACGAGGTTTTTCGTGTTTTCGTCAGAGCATGAACGTGGCTGACACACCTCACATCATTCTGTCTTAATGCGTTGACATTTATTTGGAGCGACAATAATGCTTTGCTTTTTTTCCGGTTTAAATCCTGGTGTTTTGTTTGCTTTTATAGGCTGACTTTATCGTTTATTACCGATTTCCCACTAAAAATTTCATTGCTGTTTTTCGTTCATCGCGACTTCCACGCTGGTTCTTTTTTCGGTCATAGACCGAAATGTTTTTGAAATGACCGAAAAATATTAAGTCATTTCGGTCAAAATATCTGCAAATATAGGCTAACGAACACTGTTTTGGTGAGTTTTAATACAACTGTGAGACAAATGACCGAAATGTCTCAGCAAAAAAATGACCGAAACGTCCCAGCGAACAAAAAAACAGCTTCCACATGCCGACTGGACTGGAAAGCAACTTCCCGCCTTTTATTTATTCCGTTGCTGCCGTGTTTCCAGTTCAAGGAACAGACTTTAAACTGTGACGTCGCGACTTCGTTGACACGGGTGTGCCGCGTCCGCAACAGTCGTGCAGCAGGACACCCGTTGTTGCGACTGACGCTCGGGGACCTACTTTGCACTGGTCGGTCAGCAATCGTCTGCACCGTAAGCGTTCTTCATTCGTTGTAGTTGGACTGCCGCGCGTCGCTCAGTTCGCCGCTGCGTCCCGACGCCCGGAACAACTGTCAAACGATGTCTGCTTCAAGTGTTTTTCTTTTTCTGTCCGGCGACTAAGCTGCTGGAAACGCGTCTTTGCCGCCAGTTGCACTCCGCACGAGCGCGCTTTTGATTAATTGGTGCTTATGCCGTTGTACTTATCTGAAAACACCGCCCCCTCTCTTGCGCGTTTCCTGCGCGCGCTGAACCTCGGCCAGATTTTGCGCCATCGCTGCGTCGGATGTTGCGCGTGCGTTGTTTTCTTTCCTGTGAAAAGCACTGGATGCGCACCACCTTAAGGGCAAGTAACAAAGCAATTGGCTGCGCGTAGAGAAACTCGCTGGCAGGCTTATTTCTAGAAGGTTCACTCGCGCATCTGGCGTGAACACGAAAAAGCTAAACCGCCATTACTTCTTGTTGTCGTACTTGATTTTGCGAAGCGGCACTATGTCTGTGTAACGGATTTTGGAACTGAAGACTGCTGTGTTAATTTTTACCGTGAAAAGTTATATTAGTTTTTCTTACATTGATCTTGAAAACGTTCGACCCTGTCGTGTCTCTTGCTCTGCTTCCGGGTGCGCGGATCAAGCTGCGATTGACGACTCCGAAAATATGGTGACGGCGTGCGTCCGACTCCAACCGAATCGTTTCGCAGTCCGTTTCGCGCACCCGTCAATTAAAAGGCTGGCGCTCACAGCATATCGGATTGGATTCCAGCAAACGACAGTCTTTGTTGACCTACAGGCCGCACGCCAAGCAGCGCGCTGTTCGCTTTCGAGAGAATGAAGTAGAAATCAACAAGACGCTTCGGTTTTTGTTGTCGAGCAATGAATTTCTTTCTTAACTTCTTTTTTACCCGCTTGTCCTGTATTTTATCGGACGCGTTGCAGCGTATATGCTCATTCGAGTTCACATTACACTTAAACCGAGCATGGCCTGCTTCATCCTGATCACCATCTCGCCGCAGAAGGAAGGTCGTGCGCTTCGTCATCGCGAGTTTTTCAATGTCTTGCCAGGAACTTTTTTCTCAGCGCGCGTGGAAACGAGTCCGAAGCGGCTCGTACAAAATTTTTCGTCTCAGTGGTGTTTAACCTTATTCTTTTCCCGGAGCAGTGGAACGAACACTGCCACGGTCGACACGCTGCGGAAGCAACTGCGACAAATTTCCAGTTGTTAATGATGTTTTGTCTCTTGTTGATAAATGTTTTTATCAGATGCTTCACTTGTGACGGATAACGCAATCGAACTTTTTTTGCTATGTTTTCCCGAGTGATGAAAAATTCGTTGAACCTGAGGCAACCTTAAGGTTATGTAGATGGAAAAATAAGAAACCACCACTGAGCTCTGCTTTGTAGCTACCTCGGTACACGCATTGCCATTGAATGTCAAGAACTTAAGATTGCGAGTGTGTTTAACAAAATGCTTTCTGTTCGTGTCTTAATTGCTGAACCAGCAAATCATATATGAGGTAGCATAAGCGCGCAATCGTTAGCGGTAAATTCGTTTCTTTCGGTGCATAGGTTTTGTTGCTTAGCCGTTCGAGGCAGGAAGAGAGCAATTGCCCTGCTGCAGCTGAAAAAATCGAGCAAAATTAAGTAAAAAAGTTGGGCAAAATTTTTAAAGCTACTATTCGTGAAACTACCGTAGGCTCCGTATTGGGCAAAGATATGAGCATACAGTTTATTGAACCGTTCGCACACTTTCACAGCAATGCGTGTATACAAGCCTGGCAAAAATAGTGTGTAAAAACGAAAGAGAAACGGGCAAAATTCCTTTGCCCTTCCCGAGAAACAGGCTTGCATTCATTTCATTGCGAGTGGTTTCAACGTAAAAAAGGCTGTTGGTTTGCACCTGATAAATCGCTAGAAAAAGGCTGTAAGGTCTAGCAGTTTTGAAACTTATCCAATTAAATACATGCCACAACGAGCCAGCACAAATCCTGCTTGTGATGTCGATTAATTTTGGGAGGATTATTAGCTCTTATCACTGAAATCAGTACACCATCTTCGTTTAAATTATTGGGGCAGTGGATGTGCAAAAGTCTAGCAGGAAAACTTTAATTATTGCGACAGTCGAAACATTTGGTCCCAAATATGTAACCTGCAGAGATGGCCGGAGTCACATTTTGAGACTTCGGTCATGTTCCAAAATTTTTGAACCGGCTCCGAAATTTTTTCAAATTTGAGAATCCGACTCATTCAAACTCCGGCAACCATCGATGCAACAAAATTCAGCATTATTTGTAATAAAGGAATCACATTTATAAAGGCCACGCGCATTCCTACTACCGAAGATAAAAAGTAGCTCCGGGTCCCATTTTTGTCGCGTCATACCGAAGACTTGAAAAACGGAACGTTGCGGCTTCTCCAGCCTCGTGCTCGGCGTTGATGGGTGTTTGCATGGGAACAATTCACGTGTGGTGGTGCCTGCATTGACTCGCCACCGGTGCAGGATTCACTGCGAAAACAGCCACGCGGTCCACGGCGCAAGTAAGCGGAGATGAGCGTCGCAGACCACTCGTGACAATCCGAAAGCAGTACAAAAACCGAGTATAAAACTCATTCCAAATACAGTCACTGTTGTAAATTTAAGACCACCTTCGAAAAAGGAGTTATGCATTATCATTATAATGCATCAGCTCAATCTTATTCACGCAATATTTTATTGTGATGTGGTAGTCGATTGTCTACCTCATGGGTTACCAACCTTTCTCTGACCATGTACCCCTTCAGCATTTCGACAGATGAGCATGCACCTCTAAAATGTCTTCGACAAAAAGGCTGAGTAAAACGACAAAAGTCTACTGAATTATTAATAGAACTTTTAGAATTTTGGAACTATAAAGGTAGACCCCGTTTTTGTGCCTCAAAGTTGATTTGTTACGGCTGTACAATAAATGTACTTTAGATAGGGAAATGTACCCCAGGTTTGGGAACATCTGGTTTAGCTCAAACTTTCCTTCATTCATTTTCAAACCAGCTTTTCCTCTCAGGAGGGTCGCGGTTGCAGCAGACCGAGATCTAGGAAGACTCGAAATAGGGCTTCCTCAAGATTATCAGCAATCTGACAGTTCTGCAGCCTCCACACCAAGCAAGGTCAGAGATGTAATTACTGTACCTGATCCTTGGTCGACCCCTGGGTCGCTTTCCCTTGGGTGTAGCAAGCAGGACCTGTCTCACTGATCTTTTCTGGAGCATTCTGGTCTCGTAGCTGAACTACCATAGCCGGGATCTCTCTATTCCGAGAAGTTCAACACAGTCCCGCCGCCACGGGGGCTTTGATAGGCTTAGTCCCACAAACAAAGCTCCAAGCTGCCCAAATTGAAAAATGAAACACTAAATCAGTGGAGTTTTTGTCAATTTTGAGAATGCCAAGCTTCCTATTGAGAACTTTATGGCGCCGATTCTGGCTCAACATTCAGGGCTTCACGAATTTCACAGCTTCGCTTTTTGTCGCGAAGTGTTACCCCTTGAACTCGTCGCAAAAATCCCATCTCTGTCTCTTATACTTGAGGCATCACTTCTTCTGTCATTGACCAAGATTCGTGACCTTAGGTACAATGGCGTAACTGACGGGGGTAGAGGTGAGAACCGCCTCCTGGCAAGATAAATGTGAAAAGCGGACCCAACTTAGCTTGAAATTCGGTATGTAATACTCCTTTGGTTTTCAGTTCTTTGTTGTTTTCTGCGCTTTTCGGAGTGTTTTCCGGTGATATCGCGTTTTAGCATAAAAATCCACATCTCGATTCACTATCATTTCTCAACCTTTTTCTGATTGTTGGCTAGTGGGCCCCTTTCGAGTATGTTTCCCCCTCTGGCTCAATCCTCTAGTTCCGCCACTGCCTAGGTGAGACCGATTTGAAAGCTGACAAGCTATCTCAAGCACTAGTGTGTCTGTATGCTTTCGAGGAATCAGTCGACTGCGCTCTACTTTCATCTTTTTTCGATGATTCAAACTTGCACGTATCCATATTCAAGTACTCTCCACGAGGGGTGTACGCAAGGAATCAATCAGCAAATTTTTAATAGGAAATCGATTTTACTTAAAATTACGCATCCTAGCTCAAACACGTGTTAGAATATGAAATGCTCATTGCCATTTTTGTGTCAGGTAATACAGCTTTTTTTCCTTGAGGTGTATCTTTGAAATAGGACGAAACCAAAGGTGTAGTGGGCCTAGAAGGTGTGGGAACGGCGTTCGCACACATTTTTTCATAGAAACCTGACTTGAAGATATGTATTTTTACTCAGATTTTAACTTTAACTTTGCAAAAAAATATGAATCTTGGACAGTCGAAGACTGGGGTCAAGTGATGTCTTCGTGTGAATCAACCTTTCAACAATTTGTGGTGCGGAAGGGGCCGAGAGGAAAGCGATTTAAGGAAAAGTATACTCTGCCGTCGGCCCACAGTGAAACATCCCGCAACCAGATGGACAGAGGTTCCATGTCTAATAATGAAACTGCTGGATTATTTTTTACCTGTGAGAATGACAGTAAATGGCTTACGATATGTCGGCCTTCATCGAGAGAAGTTATACTTGCATATGGATGTCCATAAAAGTAGCTTACTGTGTTCAAGCACGATAGTGGTCCATGTCACCGCTCCAAGGTGTTGAAGAGTTTTCTGAGTCAACAAAGAATCAGTATGCTGGAGTGGCCTGGAAACAGTCCTGACCTGAATCTTATAGAAAATTTCTAGACACTGATAAAAAGAAAACATGCAGAAAAGTAACTGTCTAATAAACTCTTGATGCCATAACATGCCATCAAGGACGTATGGATAAAAAAAGTTGATGCGGAATACTGTAGAAAACTAATTTTGAGCATGCAGACTTTGTTTAAGGCTTAACCTAGGTGACTGTTAGGACAATTTAAGAGACCGCAATTATTTTATCTGAATACCGAGATGGTCGTAAGGTTTTAGTGTATTTTGGTGTTTGTCGTCAAGCGAGGTTCTACTGGATTTTGAGAAACCGTTGAAAATTTTGAGAGACCGTTTGAGTCTGTCAAAACACCTTAAAAACACAGTCACACTGCCTAAGAGGATCAGTATCGACATAAAGCAAGGGGAGGCTTTACAATATACTGACCTGTGAAAATGTTATGACTTTGGTGTGATATTTACATGCATGTTTTTATTTTAGCGACAGCATTTATTGGTATTTTTGTCAAAGAAACAACATTTTCAGTGAAGCTTGGAAAATCGCAGGTTAGTATTAAATTGTTGACAACCACTGTAACTCTTCACTGCAGTAGAATACCATGCAGTGCACAAAGTCGCGTTTCATTAGAATCTGCAAATAATGGCTGCGGGTAACGAAAATGCTTTGGTGACATGTAAGCCATCGTATAAATTGTGAAACAAACGATGTTGCGGTCTGCGGACACGAACATCTTAGGTTGTATATCTTCTATCTAATTCTTTACACGTGAGTGAGTACAAGTCACTGTTGTAATTAAAGATTTATAGCTTTCGCGTTGTTTTTCAGAGTTTCAGTGGAAAGCTAGCTCATGGTGGTTTCATTTTCAGGCCAGCGAATGAACTCATTGAACTAGGCAGAACACTGTGTTACATGCTGTGGACATATTGTACGTTTATGCAAAGTTTATGATTTATTTAAAACGTTACATATAAGTAAACGTTAGATTACTTTGGTAATAATGGCACACTGCCTTGGTAAGTGTCAAAGAATGAAACAGGGGTGAAGTTTTAAATCCATGCTTTTTTCATGAGACACGCTAATTTTTTACGTCACCAAGTTTATATTAGAATAGATATTGGATTCTAGCAACTAATCGGTTAAAGTCGAGTTTTAAGCAGAATAAGTTTTCATCTTATTGATTTTCAGGAATTAAACTAGGCAACAGTTTTGGTTCATACCAACCTTCTAACCGGTGTAGCGAGCTGCTGATTGATTAGATCTTCAATTAAGCATCTGATTTATAACCAAAAATAATTTCCCTGTCTAACACCAATAAGAATAACAAGATGACTTAGAAATGAATATCATAGTTGTTTTTAAGCCTGTTTTCAAGGCGTTTTTACAAGGAATCAAAATAAGGCATCGGGCTGCTGAGGTTAATGCTGTTCTAAACTGAACAATATTTACAATCTCTAAAAATGGTGGTCTGGAAGCTTTTACGTTGAAAAATAAATTTGGAGGAAAAGAAAAACCTTTCAACTCTATTCAACAAATGCATGTTCTTTGCTGTGACTCTCATTTAGTGGTTCATTTAGCAGGCTGAAATAAAGAGACAACACGCATTAAACACATTTCGCCATTTGCATATAATTTTTCCTTTTCGTCCAGATCATAAGATCTAACTCAATTAAGCATGTGAACAAAATTATTTAGGCAAGATCGTTGACATTGTTAGCGAAGTGGTTTAAATTCAATTTTTTCGAAAAAGGACATAATGTGTTCAAAATTCTTGAAAAGTTACCTCTGTTTTAAAGTGCTTAAAGAGCGTAAAATGTTATAGTTTTTGGTTTCTTTCGCTTAAAGTACTCACATGCATTTCAACAAGGATTTTGATGTATGCTTGATTAACATTTGTACACCTCTTTAGACTCATTTGACTGTAGGTCAGGTTATAAACTGATGGAGGTGTTTCCCATACATAATACTTTACGAATCACATAAATAGCTGTCAAATTACTGGCTCAGCACTTGTTGAAATTTTTAATAAAGTACAAATATTTCTTCATCAGACGTATTTCTCTTAAATAGTAAAAAAGTCTGGCGTCTGCAGATATTGATTCAAGGTTTGAGAACATGACATAAAATTGCAAGCATTGGTGATTCATTCCTAGCATCAACCCAATGTCCTTGCTTGAAATTGTTGCAAAACTTTTGTTGCATATGATTCTGCATGTGGGCGTGGCACTTTTAGGATGAATACATGTATTGATTGCATAGCTTAGGGTTGTTACCTAGGAGGTCGCAAAAACAACGTTAATTACTTTTCATGTCCGTTCAACAAAGGGCTTTCACTATATAATGTTTTCACAAAACTTTTGCTTCAGCAAGGCCCACCAACAGGTTGCCCAAATGCTGCGTATAGATGAACGTAAGTTAACAATTAACGTGACCTCTTTTCAAACAGTTTTACAGACTGTGACTGAAGTCTTGAAGTGCTTGCAAAACTCTTAGCGATATAGCCCAGGAGGATAACGATCACTGTTTGACAATGAGTGCGAGGTGGTATTAGGTAGGCCGAAGGTTCAATCCGGATGGAACCTTTATCTTGAAAAATGTTCCGCTGTTAGAAGTAGCAACTACTCCACAGACAAATAATGCCATTGAGCAAAGCTGTGGAATGTATTTCACGCCAGAACAGGTTTTAATAGTGCGTGCGAAATCTCCCAAAACGCCATGCTTTTCTTCACATTACCTTCGTATGGTATGGCGTAATGCCAAATGCAAAGCAGCAATTATAATCCGGTTGCCGAATCCCAGAATTTTGCAGAACCTTGCAATAGCATCCGTACAAATTTTTTTTTGCTGTTTCCATTCCTCCGAAATGTTCTCTTTAAGAATCTGAATGATGCCACTCTGTCATCCTTGGGCAATACCCTCAATATGCAAATTAAGGCTGCCATTGCGGAAAATCTTGTTTTCGTCAATATCTCAGTTACTAGCATGGTATCAAGAGTTTTGGTGTCTATCTCCATGTTCTGAGGGGTAAACAAATCAGATTAAGCCATTTCAGTACAGACTGCACCTTTGTTTTGTGCTGAATAGGCATATTGAGGCAGCCATTACTGAAAATCTCGTTTTCGTCCATATCTCAGTAACTGCACACTATATATATACAGTCCGGTGTTCGCTGCCACCGGACTATTAACACCGCTCTTTTTCTTCCAAGCGCGCAATTCTGTACAAAGTACTTCGTGTTTGGTGAAATTTAAGTGAGTTTTTTTCGAGCTATTTCGCTTGTGATCAAATTAAATTGTTTTGTCCCGATAAAACGAGTCATCGAAATAACGTTATCGGCAACAATAGCCATGTTTCAGGCACCCGCTTATGCGATAATAGAGCATGGCGTTGATTTATGAATGCAAATATGGAATAAATCCAGTTGATTGGAGCGCATATTGTTTCAAGAAAATTTTTCGCCCCCCCTGGAAAAATGTGTTGGACATTATTAAAAAATATTGGACATAGTTCAAAAAATTTGGGCCCCTCTCGGAAAACTCTTCGCCCTTCCTGGTGTCCCACCCAAGCTGTTTACGGGCCTGTTCCGTCATATCTTTAAAAACGTTTGGCATCAGTAAGCGAGATTTGATCAACATCAGTAAGAAATACTACAAACCACCTAGAAATTATCAAGTAACTGCTGCGACAAAGCAGTGCCGCAGCCCACGGAATGGTATTTCATAGACATGCTGGTCGAAGAGAAAAACTTGATAACTGCTGCTTTGGCCCTATGGGGCGCCGTTCGTAAAAAAATTGTAACGGAAACGTTTGGCATAAAAAACTGCTAAATCGGACTTAGCTAAATCAGACGGATTTATGTGCTTTCAGACAGATTTATGTGATTTCATACAGACAGATTTATGTGATTTTTTGGTTTGTGTTTTCCAATCTTCCAGTCCTGTCTGCAGCAGCAATGCTGATAAATATTTGGATTGAATTTTCAAAAACCGGGATTTTTGCAATATATTGCAAATACTGCCACTAGACTGAAGCATGTTTTCAATACAGTCTATCTCTGTTTTCTCTATTTTGTGCTTTTACCTATATGTATTTCTCCCTCAGGACCACACCTAGGAGTTTTCGAAAAGTCCTGGGGAGCACATGCAATATACATTAGACCAGGTACAATGGAGGACATTGTCCAGCGGGCGTGAAGGCACCAGGCGGACAAGACACTCAAGCCATACGCTTATTTCACGAAAATATTATTTGCATTCCGAAACTAACCTAAGATCTTCGGTGCGCTGTTGGCTGCGTCGCAACAAACAATGCCACGCATCGCTTGGAAGTACCGAATATTGTCCTTTCATGCTTCACGTTAAACTGGATTAGTTTTTTTATGCAAGCAGCTGCAAAAGTGTGTCTTCTAAGTGTTTCAGGTGCGACCGTGTGCCTTATTACATAACATCATAGTAAGTTTTATTGTCAATTACAATACACCACAAGGGCGAAAGCAGCTAAATCTGCCCGCAAAGCGTTTTACTAGGAAATCGATTTCTAAGTAAAACACTTTGCGGTCAGATTTAGCTGCTTTCGCCGTTGTGGTGAACTGTCACTGAAATGTGGATAGGCGCAGCAGAATCATCGTAAAGTTATGAAAGCGGAGCATGACTGACATATTCTTCGAAAGCTCGAGAAGTCGACATCATTTTATTATCATAGAATGCGATATCGGTAAGCATGGCTATCAAGCAGACCATTGTACATGAATTACTTCAAAAAAATCAGTCAGCAAGAACCAGAAAGCCGTCAGATTGGAGAAAAAAATTTGCAATGCATGAAATTAAAATTAGAAGTGATAATTGTGATGAAAGGATCACCAAGATGATGGCAGGTGCTGCACATCTGGAGAATGCAACATTGTTTTCGCAATGGGACACAGGTTTATTTGTTGACAATGAAACGACTGATGAGAAGCATGCTCTTTCGACGAGATGTTATTTGCCGCAGAAAGAGTACATGTTTCCAGGCGTAATTCAGTGCAAGACAAAGCGTTATTTTAGAAGAGAATACTTGGGCATGTATAGGCCAATAACCCGTGGTTAACGTACAATCACCGAAGCCAGGAAGCTTTTTTAAAATATTGCGTTGTATAACAGTATGTTGTGTGCACTGAGTTCACTGTCACATACGAGTGCAAAAACATTTTGAAAGCGCCGATAACTTCTTTTAGTTGATAGGTGAAAGAACAAGTTACAATCATTTTGCTCCCTCCGGAAAATTTCCAGCAAGTTGTGGCCCTGGATCCAGCCTATTATTTTTTTGGTCTATCCTTCGTGTGAATAGTTTTTGCCGCTTGGCTTTTTTTGTTGTGATAAATCATTAACTTTTGACATGAGTTTATACGTTCATTGGCACAAAATGTTATTAGGTATCCAAAAATTTGTTCTGAGTGAACTATGGTGATATAGGAAAGGGCTGTGAGCTCATTGTTCGTGAACCAGTTGTAGCCTATATATGTTTTGAAGGAAACGTCTGATCAATATTATAGTCTTGAGTTATTACGGTCATCACTTGATAAAATCATCAATTTAATGCTTCTAGAAACAGAAATAAACTTTTGGCATTAATTCACACCCTGTGCAAATTACAATTTCCCAAGGCCATTGGGTCTGAAATTTTAATTCATCCAATGCAATTCACAAAACTCTACATTAACGAAAAAATTATTCAGGTATACAGGTTACTAGAAAAGCATGATTTACAGCTGTCACACTATTTAACTTGCTTCAGAAGTCGTGGTCAGAAAACTTGGGGGCATATAGTCTGAAAGCACAAAACTCGAAACTGCAAATAACTTTGTGAACGTGATTACCATTTATGATATGTTGAGGAGGAAGCCCACAAGGTGGTTTGTGCTACTGTTCTGTGAATGGCTTAGTGCAGTGTTTTTCAACCTTTCTCCTTGCGTGGCCCGGATTAACTGATACAAATTGCACTCTCGTTAGCATATGCTACGTTTTTATACGCATAAATAAACACACATTATTCGTATGAAGCGATTTACTCCTGTATAGCCCACTCGAATACTAAATGGCTTTCTGGTTGAGAAACACTGGCTTGAGGTCAACTTAAAATTGAGGTAAGCTGAATAGTGTAGCAGTCAAGTGACTTCCGCTTTCAAATATAGATCGAAGTTTAGAATCGAACCTTCAACCTTGCCTGCAGGCTGCAGCGAGTGCATTCAGGGAAACTTTGACGAACGCCATAGCCCACCTAAAAGAATACTGACAAAAAAATTCTTGACTGATTTAATGTTCTCCTGAACGTCATGATTTCTTGAGCAGAGTAGGTGGTGAAAAGCTGTTTTGGCTTCTTTTTCAATTTTATTGTTTGACCCAAGTTGGATCTTTCACTCAAATATCTGAAATAAAGTAGACATCATTCAAACCACCTAGGAATTTGCAGCCAGTAAGGTTGGCGGGGCGATTTCAGTAGTATGTGGTAGTCAAGTCTCATTTCGGGTTCACTACTGCAAGAGAGATGAAGTCTACTTCACAATACTGCTGTGTCAAAACAATGGACGGCAAAATGGCCTTATATCGCGAATGCTGTTTTCCGAATTGCACAAAATTATGGTGAATACAGTTACTTTCGCAGGTTTTAGGGGGAGCGATCGCCCCAATCGCACCCCCCTGGATCCAAAACTTAATCTCTATGCGTTACGTTACATTAAGATGACTCTATCGAATGAGGCAGAGGAGGCCATGCTTCCCCCGAAACAAACTTGAGAAGATTTTTACTGGTGCTTTATGTCAATTTTCAACTGCTAGAAAATAAACGGAAGAAACAGTCGGACTCAAGACGACGTCAATGACTGCTGGTGTCATTGACTGGCCCCTCCCCAGCAAAATTATTGGCTGCGCTACTGTCAGTCATGTCCGTTTTCTTTTTCTTAATGGCTCTTGTTCAATTGCTTTGCGTTGAATATGTCCTGCACCTTTTCAGGTTCGTTTGGAGGAGGATAACTTCGATTGTTTCGTCGTGCGCATTTCCAAGGCGCTGCTCTGGTGTTATCTCTGAAGAGGGGGTTTTGATAGGAAAATCGTGGTCAACTTACAAACAGATGATAAACATTGCGCTCAGGTCAGGGGTCGGGAACCTATGGCTCGCAAGCCAGATGTGGCTCTTTTGATGACGGCATCTGGCTCGCTTGATATTTTCTTAACACGATTGT